>OAVG01000020.1_pt1 | contig 205456 bp, 212 predicted proteins | sample 1495271 | NCBI WGS metagenome assembly OAVG01 (sample SAMEA2580077, study PRJEB22360) | human gut metagenome | biome: human gut; feature: human-associated habitat; material: faeces | place: Denmark | collected 2008/2010 | reverse complement strand
CCAATACATTATATAGTTTTTGCTACACCCCATAAGAAACGAAATACCTTCTCCTAAAATGACCAGTTCCCCGACTGGTCATTTTACTTTGCTCTTTTATTGGTTCCATATTTTTGCAAATATCGTAAAAATATTTTTTCCGTTTTTTATTAAAAGTACTGGACAAACTAAATTTTATATGATATTATATATAAGCTGTCGCTGAGATGCACAGACAAGGCCTGATGGTCAAGCGGCTAAGACGACGCCCTCTCACGGCGTAAACCCGGGTTCGATTCCCGGTCAGGTCATGAAAAAAGCAAGCAGATGAAACTGCTTGCTTTTTTGGTTCTATACTGAATGTTGGGGTGTGCTGAAAAGCACACTTCCAACATTCTTTTCGTTGTAATAAAATACATCTATAAGAAGCCTCCTAAACGCATTATCCCGACCAAAGTTTAATGTTACGGAGGTGACCCCTTATAGATGTACCCTAATTATACCAAGGCTTTCCTTAACTTGGAAGGTGTTTTTATTAAAAAAGTGGTTCAGGCAGACTCTTTCATTAAAATTTTCATCCAGTCCCAACCGGTAGAACAGACTTGTCCCTGCTGTGGGGCTAAAACAAAACGGATTCATGATTACCGTTTACAAGAAGTCCAGGACATTCCCTTACTGGGAAAACAAGTAATCCTGCTCCTTCGCAAACGCCGCTACCTCTGCCCATACTGCCGCAAACGGTTCACGGAACCCTATTCGTTCCTCCCCAGCTACCACCGCAGGACCCGCAGGCTGGCATTTTACATTGTCTCCCTGCTCCGGCAGACCTTTTCCTTAAAACAGATCGCAGAGCTTACCGGTGTTTCCGTCCAGACGGTCTGCCGCCTTCTGGACACGATTTGCTATCCTCCGCCTGACCAGCTTCCACAAGCGCTTTCCATTGACGAATTCAAAGGCAATGCTTCTACCGGTAAATATCAGTGCATTCTGGTTGATCCGAAAAAGCGCCGGATCCTCGACATTCTCCCGGATCGGACACAGAGCCATCTGGCTGATTATTGGCGGAACATTCCCAGGAAAGAACGCCTGAAGGTAAAGTTCTTCGTCTGCGATATGTGGCGCCCCTACACCGAACTTGCACAGACCTTCTTTCCAAACGCTACAATCATCGTGGATAAATATCATTTCATCCGGCAGGTGACATGGGCGATTGAAAATGTACGCAAACGGCTGCAGCGCTCCATGCCGGTTTCTCTGCGTAAGTATTATAAACGCAGCCGGAAACTCATTCTGACCCGCTATAAAAAGCTGAAGGATGAGAACAAACAGGCCTGTGATTTAATGCTTCACTATAGCGAGGATCTGCGTCTGGCACACCGCATGAAAGAGTGGTTTTATGATATCTGCCAGATGGAAGCGTATCGTCAGCAGCAGAGGGAATTTGATGACTGGATTGCGAATGCACAGAGCTGTGGGATCAAGGAATTTGAGGCCTGTGCTAAGACCTACAGGGCCTGGCGAAAAGAAATCCTGAATGCCTTTAAATACGGATTGACAAATGGTCCCACAGAAGGATTTAACAACAAGATAAAGGTGTTAAAACGGAGCAGCTACGGAATCCGGAATTTCAAACGGTTCCGAACCCGGATACTTCACTGTACATCATAGGATAAAAAGGTCGGTAATGCGGAGGCTTATTTGGCATGCCCAAAATCAGTAAAACCTGGAACTAAACATAAAAAGGGCCCTTTTCATAGAATTGGGGCGGGATTTTAACAAATCCCACCCCAACTATTGACAAAGAGCCAGAAAAACCGGTTATGGGCAAAACCCACAACCGGTCCTCATGAATTCACATCTTATTCTTCTGTGTACTGTGACATGGCATCAATGTCCACGTCAGCCACATCCGCATCCTGTGCAGCAGGTGCCAGCATAGCCTTGATGCTTAAGCTGATCTTGTGGTCAGCCTCGTTAAAGTCTACCACTCTTGCCTCAATCTCCTGGCCAATTCTTAAAACATCAGCAGGCTTTTCAACATGCTCCCTGGAAATCTGGGAAACATGAAGCAGTGCGTCCACACCTGGCTCCAGCTCTACAAATGCGCCGAAATCAGTCATACGTGCCACACGGCCGTATACCACGTTGCCAACCGCATACTTGTCAGCTGCGTTGACCCATGGATTAGCCTCCGGGAACTTAAGGCTCAGGGCAATTTTCTCTCCCTGAATATCCTTAATCAGTACCCTTACCTGGTCCCCTGCCTTGAATACCTTCTTAGGATTCTCAACACGGCCCCAGCTCATCTCAGAAATATGAAGAAGTCCGTCTGCACCGCCCAAATCAATGAATGCGCCGAAGTCGGTTACGTTCTTAACGGTTCCGTCAACGGTATCGCCTGGCTGGATTCTTGCGAACAGTTCTTCTTTCAGCTTCGCCTTCTGTGCAACCAGAAGCTGTTTCCTGTCGCCGATGATTCTTCTTCTCTTAGGATTGAATTCTGTGATAACAAAATCAATATCCTGTCCTGCATACTTAGACAGGTCCTTCTCATAGCTGTCAGATACAAGGCTGGCCGGGATAAATACCCTTGCGCCCTCAACCTCAACGCTTAAGCCGCCGTCTAATACCTGTGCTACCTTTGCTGTCAGAACCTCCTGGTTCTCAAATGCCTCTTCCAGACGCTTATTGCCTCTGTCAGCTGCCATACGCTTATAGGATAAGGAAACCATGCCTACGCCGTCATTAAGCTTAATGACCTTGGCCTCCATCTCTTCACCAATCTGTACTTTTGTGGTCAAATCCACGTTGCTGTCGTTGCTGTATTCGTCACGGGTGATAACTCCCTCGGACTTATTACCTGCAATACTCAGTATTATCTCATCTTTGCTGACTTCGATGACCTGACCGGTGACTATCTCTCCTGTACGTATTGGTTTGGTTGATTCTTCCTCTTCCTTTAATAACTCTGCAAAACTCTGCTCTGCCATTCTGGTATGAACCTCCTCAATAATCTTTTTTGGGGTGGATGCCCCAGCTGTAATACCTACGCTGCGCACAGAAGATACACTGTCAGGATCTAAATCGCCGAGTGTCTGAATGTAAAAGGTATTCTTACATTCCTTGAGGCAGATTTCGTAAAGCTTCTGGGTGTTGGAAGAATGTCTGCCGCCGATGACGATCATGGCGTCCACCTCAGAGGCGATCTTCGCTGCCTCCACTTGTCTTTCCTGTGTTGCATTGCAAATCGTATTTAAAACACTACTATCATAACCCTTTTTTAAAATTTTTTCAACTAAATCTTGAAATTTGTTGTAATTAAATGTCGTCTGGGACACTACACACAGCTTTTTGCCCTCCGCCACCTCATATTTTTCAGCTTCCGCCTCATTTTCAATCACTGTGGTGTACTCATTTCCCCAGCCTCGGATGCCCTCCACCTCCGGATGGGCGGGACTTCCGATGATGACCACCGCTTCTCCTGCTGCCGCGTGCTCATCCACAATCCGATGGATCTTCTTTACAAAAGGGCAGGTAGCGTCTGCCACGGCCACGCCGCGCTCCTTTAAGATCTCGTAAATATGACGGCTGACGCCGTGGGAGCGGATGATAACTGTGCCCTGGCCTTTGGGAAGACGTTTCAGATCCTCCTCCGTGTCTATGACCCGCACTCCCTTTTTTTCAAGGTCGCTCACTACCTGCTCATTGTGGATGATCGGTCCGTAGGTGTAAATAGGGCCTTTAGCGGCTCCTTCCTTCACCGCACGGATCTGCTCATAGACCCGGTCAACCGCCCGCTCCACCCCAAAGCAGAAACCGGCCGTTTTTGCTACGGCAACCGTTCGGCTGGACAGGCTCTCCTGCAGGGAGGCTCTGCTTTTTGCTGCCTCGTCCATTACTGCTCCTCCTGTTCCCTTAACGCATGGGCCGCCGCCTGGCAGCCCCGCTCTGCCGCCGCGGCAAAAATCCTCCTTACCACCTCTTCCAGAGTCATCTCAGAGCTGTCCAGCAATATGGCATCCTCTGCCTGCATAAGAGGCGAATGTTCCCGGTGCATATCCCGGTAGTCCCGCTCCTCTATATCTCTCTCAATTTCCTTTATATCCGCCCGGACTCCCCGATCTGCCAGTTCTTTATAACGGCGTCCGGCACGCACGCTTACGGATGCGGTAAGATAGATTTTTACCGGTGCTTCCGGCAGGACGCAGGTACCGATGTCCCGGCCGTCCATGATCACATTTTCCCGTTTCGCCAGTTCCTTCTGGAGTTCTACCAGCTTTTCCCTTACCGGGAGATATCCGGAAATGGCGGAAGCCATATTTCCCACCTCCTCGGATCGGATCAGGCCGGAGACATTTTCTCCGTTTAAGAGCACCTGCTGGACGCCGTCTTTGTAAGTAATCGTCACATCCACCCCGGCGCAGGCTGCGCCGACTGCCGTCTCATCTTTGGGATCAATGCCCTCTCTTAAGAAATGGAGCGCCATTGTGCGGTACATGGCCCCCGTATCAACATATACGAAACCAAGGCGCTTTGCTGCCAATTTTGCGATGGTGCTCTTTCCTGCCCCTGCAGGGCCATCGATTGCTATATTAAAATGTTCCATATTTTCTGTTCTCCTGTTTTTATCGGTGCGGCGTTTCAGCCTTCCCTGTATTCTCTGCCGGCGCGCAAAAGGCGCTGACGCGCTGCCCGTATTTTTAAGCGGTATGGCGCTTTTGCACCTATTCCGGATGCCGGGCCGCCGCCTTTCCTGCCTGCCAGCCGGTAGACCATGCGATCTGCAGGTTAAACCCTCCTGTTACTGCATCCAGATCCAATAGTTCTCCGGCAAAATACAGTCCCCCTACCCGCTTTGACTCCATGGTGGAGGGATCGGTATCCTTTACGCTTATGCCTCCCTGGGTGATAATGGCCTCCTTAAAGGGGCGAAGACCTGTCAATGTGAAGGACAGGCCCTTTGTAACCTCTGCCAGCCGCTGGCGCTCCTGTCTTGTGATCTCATTGACCTGTTTTTCCGGATCAATGCCGCTGCGGCGGATGATCTCTGGGATCAGCTTGGCAGGATACAGGTGGTTTAGGCTGTTTTTAAACTGCTTATTCTTTGCCTCCGCAAAATCCTTTAAAATCCGCTCGTCCAGCTGTTCGGCGGAAAGGGCCGGCTTTAAGTCGATCATCAGCTTCAGCGGCCCCCTGGAAACAGCTTTTGCACAGAAAGAGCTTGCGCTTAAGATCACCGGGCCGCTGACGCCAAAATGAGTAAAGAGCATCTCTCCAAAATCACGGTAAAGCTCTTTTTTGCCGTTATATACCGCAATCTCAATGTTTTTAAGAGAAAGCCCCTGAAGGGCCTTTACCTCCTCCTTTTCCTCAGCCTCAAAGGGCACAAGGGCAGGAAGAAGTTCTGTCACCTTATGGCCCAGCTGCTCTGCCCACTGCTGCCCATCTCCCGTTGAACCGGTAGAAGGATAAGACAGGCCGCCGGTGGCAAGGATCACCGCATCAGCTTCCACTGTCTTTAATTTTCCACCGAATCCCTCCAGAAGAACGCCTCGGCAAACCGGTTTTTCCTCCCCCGTCTCCGGGTCGTTTTTCCGCTGGATGGCCAGCCCCTTTATCTCATGTCTTAAATACACCTTAACCCCCTCCTGACGCATCATCCGCTCCAGGGCGGCGATCACATCCGAAGAATGGTCGGAGCAGGGAAATACACGGTTCCCCCGCTCGACCTTAAGGGGAAGCCCCGCCTGTTCAAACAGCTCCATCACATCCTCATTGGTAAAACTGTAAAAGCTGCTGAACAAAAATTTGCGGTTGGTAACAACCGCTGCAAACAGCTCCTCCATATCGCAGGCATTCGTCACATTGCAGCGGCCCTTTCCCGTGATAAACAGTTTTTTTCCCAATTTTTCATTTTTTTCATACAGACTGACTCTGCAGCCCTCTCTGGCAGCGGCCACAGCGGCGATCATGCCCGCTGCACCTCCGCCTGCCACGATGATATGTTTCTCTTTATCCATGAATCCTCTCTTTTGTGCTCCTATGTTTTTTCCCGCTTTCTTTTGCGGCGATTTTCCTCTCCAGGGCCTCTACCACCGTCTCCAGTACACGAATCCTCGCATAGCGCTTGTCATTTCCCTCTACCACAATCCACGGCGCCCAGGTAGTGGAGGTACGTACCAGCATTTCATTCACTGCTTCCTCATACTGATCCCATTTGGACCGGTTGCGCCAGTCCTCATCTGTAATCTTCCAGCGCTTGGCAGGGTTATTTTCCCGATCCCTGAATCGGCGCTCCTGCTCATCCTTATCAATGTGAAGCCAGAACTTTAACACCACCGCTCCATCATTGGCCAGATGAGATTCCATCTCGTTGATCTCCTGATAAGCCCTTTTCCACTCCGTTTCCGTACAGAAACCCTCGATCCGCTCCACCATCACCCGTCCGTACCAGGTCCGGTCAAACACCGCAATGTGCCCTGCTTTCGGCATATGGTTCCAGAACCGCCACAGGTAATGATGAACCTTCTCAAGGTCATTGGGGGCGGCCGTGGGATTTACCTGGTATCCTCTGGGATCCAGACGGCTGGTCAGCCTTCTGATCACCCCTCCCTTTCCTGCGGCATCCCAGCCCTCAAAACCGATCACCACAGGGATGCGCAGGCGGTAGATCTGGCTGTGAAGGCAGGCCAGACGCTTTTCCAGCTCTTTTAACCTTGTCTTATATTCTTTTTTTGAAAGGGTCTTTGAAAGATCTATGCCGGACAGAACCTCATTGGAAACCGTCTTTTTAAGAGATGTTTTATCCCCCTGCCCTTTCGTATCCCCACCGGCCCTTCTTCCTTCCAGTTCGCATTCCAGACGGCGGATGACCGTATCCGCGATCTTTAAAGCGGCATAATCCTTATCCAGGGCCTCGATGATCGTCCACGGGGCAAAATCCGTGTCCGTCTGCTCCAGCATCTCCTCGTTGATCTGCAGATACCGGCCAAATTCCTGATTTCTTCTCCAGTCTCCCTTTGTAACCCGCCAGGCAGTATCCTTAGAAGCCTCCAGCTTTTCAAACCGTTTCTTCTGTTCCTTCTGGTCAATATACAGGAAAAACTTTATGATTACCGTTTTGTCGTCTGCCAGCTGATTTTCAAAGGAAAGGATATCCTGATAAGCCCCCGGCAGTTTTTCTTCTGACACCAGGCCGTCAAAGCGATCGATCTGGACGCTGCGGTACCAGCTTCTGTCAAAGACGGCAATCCGTCCCCTGGCCGGCGTCTTTATCCAGTAACGCCACAAAAAGGGCCGCAGCCTTTCATCCTCTGACGGGCGGCCGCAGGCGTATACGTCAAAGCCTCTTGGATCCAGGTTCTGGATCAGACGGTTGATCTGGATGCCTTTTCCCGCTGCACCCATGCCCTCAAACACCAGGATCACGGGGATCCCCGCGCTCCTGCACTCCCGCTGCAAAAATCCCAGTTTCTCTCCCGCTGCCTTCATCGCAGCCTGGTACGTTTCCTTGTCCACTGTCCTGTTCAGATCAATCTTTTCCAGCATAACGATCCAGCTCCTCTCTGCCGCAGTGCGTTTTTGTGTGCTGGAAATAAGTATACCACATTTTCCCATCAAATAAAACGGCCCGAACCAAAAATCCGGCTCAGGCTGTTTTCTGTCCGTAACGATTCAGCCATGCCAAATTGCCGCATGGCTGAATCGCTGCTTCTGTTCTGGTAGGATCACGGCTGATTTACAGATCAGCCAGCACGAAAATGTCATAGATGGCGCGTATGGCCTTCTCGAAATCATCGTTTTTGACACCAATAATGATGTTCCATTCACTGGAACCCTGATCGATCATTTTTACATTCACCCTTGCATGGGCCAGGGCGGAGAAAACGCGTCCAGCCGTTCCCTGATTGGCGCGCATTCCTCTCCCAACTACCGCCACCAGAGCCAGATCTGACTCCAGTTCCACCACATCCGGCGAAACAGCCCTGTGGATTCCGGCGATCACCGACTGTTCGTGATCCTCAAACTCAGACTGGTGGACGAAAATCGTCATGGTATCAATCCCCGAAGGCATATGCTCAAAGGAGATGCCGGACTGCTCAAATACGCTTAGAACCTTTCTCCCAAAACCAACCTCGGTATTCATCATGGCCTTTTCAATATTGATGGCGCAAAAGCCTTTCTTCCCGGCTACGCCGGTAATGGTGTGCAGAGGCTTGCGGCAGGTGGTCTCCACGATCAGCGTTCCCCGATCCTCCGGACGGTTGGTATTGCGGATATTGATGGGAATTCCCTCTTTTCTCACCGGGAAAATGGCATCCTCATGAAGAACGCTGGCGCCCATATAGGACAGTTCCCGCAGTTCCCTGTATGTAATCGTCTCAATCACCTCCGGATTATCCACAATCCTGGGATCGGCCACCAGAAATCCTGACACATCTGTCCAGTTCTCATACAGATCCGCATGAACCGCCCTTGCTACGATGGAGCCTGTCACGTCAGAGCCGCCTCTGGAAAATGTCTTTACGCTTCCATCCGGGCGGGAACCATAAAAACCGGGTATCACAGCCCGCTCCACATGGGACAGGCGCTCGGACAGCTCCCTGTTTGTCAGCTCGGCCTCAAAATTCCCCTGCTCATCAAAGAAAATCACCTCTGCGGCGTCTATAAACTCGTATCCCAGATAATGGGCCATCACAATGCCGTTTAAATATTCGCCTCTGGAAGCTGCATAGTCCTTTCCTGCCTTTGCAAGAAAATTCTCCTCCATTCCGGCAAATTCATGATCCAAATTCAGGTTCAGCCCCAGGCCTTCGATGATCTCGTCATACCGGCCGCGGATCTTCTCTAAGATCTTCTTATAGGAGCGTCCCTCTGACGCCGCATCATAACAGGCGTAAAGCATATCTGTTACCTTTTCATCCCTGTCATTGCGCTTTCCCGGCGCAGAGGGAACTACAAACCGTCTGGACTTATCCGCCCGAATGATCTCTCCCACCTTTTTAAACTGCTTTGCACTGGCCAGCGAACTGCCTCCGAATTTAACCACTTTTTTCATAATTGTATGATCTCCTTGCCACATTTTCGAGGGTAATGCTTTTTGGAAATGATATCCCACTTCTATAGAAATGTCAATAGTTTTCGGGGAAATAATTTGCGTACAGTGCACATTTGTACGTGTTGTGCGGACTTTTGAATTCTTTTATTTGCAGTACAGGCAGTCAGGAGATAAAACACATGACATTTAAGGCTTTGAAAAATCAAAAATAGTATATGCACGGCGTGCTGTTCACTTAGATGAACGGATCCAACATTTACAGAAATTCTGTCTGAAACAGGCCTGCCTGACGAAACCTGTTTCGTATTCCCCTCTCTATCCGGCAGATTTTTCTGTACTCTCCTGTCCCAAGACCAAGATCACGGACTGTTTCTTTTAGCTCGCCTTCGTTAAGCCGGATCCACGATCCGTCTTTCATCCGCACTGCCTCCAGAAACAGCTTTTCAAAAGACAGCCTGATCCCCTCTGCTGTCCTTTGAACATTTAAGTCTCTTATCACCATGAAATGCTCCCGCGCAACAGATCCGTCTCTGTCTGCGACCTGAAATACGCACCAGTTTTCGCCCCTTGGAAAGACCATCCTTCCTCCCAGACGTTCCTGATTCCAGCGGATTATGAGCTTCTCCTGCCGGACAGAAAGCTCCTGCGGCTGATGCAATCCTGTCTTTTCACTCTGTACACAGCGCAAGGGAAAGGACAGATATTCCCTTTCCTTCCTAAGGTCTATCCCATAGCCTAAAAGCCTTCCCGCAGGCAGCGCTCCTTCTCTGATTTCATAAGCATGGTATACTGTTCCTGTGGGAAAACCATAATCCGGATATATAAACCGGCACCTTCCCGTCCTTTGGCCGTCCGGTGCCTCTTCCGGTGTCAGCCTTCGTTTTGTCATCTCCCACCGTCCATCCAGCACCTCATCCAGCCGTTCAAAAAGACTTGCAGACCAGGCATCCTTCTTTCCCAGTTCAACAATCCCTCCAAACATGGCCAGAGCTACATCATTTCCCTCATAGCGCACCCGTTCGCCATTTCGTTTCAAGATACGCTCCGCCTGACCCAGAACCGTTTCACAGTCCTCTGATACTGCTAAAAGCGCAAATTTATCCCCCGCAATGCGAAACAGACGATCCCCCGTTTTCATTTCCCGTTCGATTCTCTGCAGGCAGTCTAACACAAAACGTTCTCCTCCTTCTCTTCCGAACGCTGTTTTCAGACATCGGATCCCAGGCGCCTCCATGTCAAAGCAGACCACCCAGGTATGCTCGCGGCATTCCAGCATTTTCCTCATATCCTCCAGATCAAAGCGTCTCCTGAACACGCCGCAGTCGTCGCAGAAAAAGTCCTGTCTGGGGAAAAGCTGCCAGAACGTTCGATTTTTTCTAAATACTGCCGGCGGTTCCTGCCACATTTTCTTAAAAGCTCTTGTAAATACCTCCTGAGACTCAAAACCGTATTCCATGGCAATATCGCAGACCCTGCGTGAAGTAAACAGAAGCTCTTCGGCCGCCTGGGTCAGTTTCCGCCTGGCCACATATTCCATCATCCCATACTGAAAGACTTTCTGGAACAATGCCTTTGTATTGGACCTGGAATAGTAGCAGGCCGCCGCAATCTCTTCTGCCGATAATGGCTCTTTTAAATGTGTCTCTATATACGCAATGACATTTTTTAATCCCTGTTCCTCGTTCATGTCCACCCCCTGAAGCTGTTTTCATAAAGACTTCGCACCATTTCGTCTAAGCCTGCCTTTTCCTTCCCGCAAACTTTTCTGCCGATACAGTAAAAGTCCTCCAAAGATTCATCTAACATCTTTTTTCCCCGATCAATCAGGATCACCCGACTGCAGATTTCGTCTATATCCGTCATGTCATGACTGGTTAAGAGTATGGTAGTCTGCTTTTCACGGTTTAGTTCCCTTAAAAATTTCCGAATGCGATCTTTTGCCACTACATCCAGTCCCACTGTTGGTTCGTCCAGAAATAAAACCTCTGGATCATGAAGCAGGGATGCCGCCAGTTCGGCCCGCATCTTCTGACCCAGACTTAAGCTGCGCACCGGTTTCCTCAGAAATTCTCCCATTCCCAAAATTTCTGTAAAACATTTCACATTCCGCTTAAATACGTTGTCAGGGATCCGGTACATCTTTCGATAAAGTTCAAAGGTGTCCTCCATGGGAAGCTCCCAGTTTAACTGAGACCGCTGGCCAAAAACCACTCCCATATGCCAGGCATTTTCTTTCCGGTTTTTCCATGGAATCCGACCGCCGCAGTCAAGCCTTCCATTATCTGGTACCAAAATCCCGCAGAGCATTTTGATCGTAGTAGATTTTCCTGCACCATTTGGCCCAATATATCCCACCATCTCACCCTTTTCAATGGAAAATGAGATTCCATCCACCGCCTTTTTCTCCGTATACTTCCTGCGGATCAGAGAGCCAAGCATTGCCCTGGCTCCCTTGGGACGTTCAAATACTTTAAATGTTTTTTGCAGATTCTCTGCCTCTATATATGCCATAGATGTTCTCCTGTTTATGTTTTATCAGGATCCTGTCCCGCTGTAAGCCCGCAGCCCCAGCTGCCAGAATATCCGTGAAAGAAAAAATGCACCGCAGCCCACCGCTGGTGTCAGATATCGGAATATGCCGGGGCAAATCCCCTCCTGGCGGCTGATAAAAAGCTGCACAGGGTAATAGCTGATGAACGCATATGGCAGTACAAACGTTAGAAGTTCTCTGATCCCTCTATGATAAATAGACAGGGGGTATTGGATAAATTCCGTGAGATTTTTATACAAAAGGCGGTATAAGCCTTCGCTGTCCCCGATCCAGAAGGCCGGAACTGCCGTAAACACAAAGCCTGCCGCCTGAATAAGAGAGGCTCCCGCCAAATCCGCCGCCAGCCAGAAAACATTGGAGAGCGTTATGGGGATTTCCAGCCGGATCATACAGATCAGAAGCACCGCGCCGCCAATCAGATAATTGCTCGTATATCCGGCACTCACATGAGTGGCGGCCATATATAACATCGGATCCGTCGGTTTTGTCAGTACACAGTCCAGCTCTCCCTGACGGATCAGCCGGTATAATTTTCCAAAAGATCCCATAAAAAAGGTAGCTGCCACAGAATACGACAGCACATCAAAAGCATACAGGAGCAGGATCTCCTCCCGATTCCATCCGCCGATCTGTCCAAACCGTTTCAGGAGAATCAAAACCATAATAAGTCCCGTGGACCAGCCCATGATCTTTGCCAACATCCGCATGGCGTATTGCCCCTTATGAGTCAGCTGCGTTAAAAAACCATTTTTAAGAAGAGCTCCATATACTCTCATTTCTTTAACCCCCCTGAATCTCAAGCACTGCCCCGATCCGTTTCCACACTGCCCGCTGTAAAGCCGCTGTCACCAAAAGCCAGCCAAGCTCCAGAAAAATCAGCCGTATGCACTCTGCATCTGTATATCTGCCGAGCCAGATACAGACCGGCTCATACACAGTGAGACGAAAAGGCAGATAACGGCAGATGTTCTCAAGCCACGGCGGATAAAACCACAGGGGAATGGAAAGCCCGGAAAACAGGGTGAACAGACTGTCTGTCATCATCCGCGTGTAAGTTCCGTCCTTCATCCAGAATACCAGCAGACCAGCCGTGTATTGGATGCTGTAGCACAAAACCACCGCCAGCGCTGCAGCTATACTTCCAAAGCATATGGACTGAACCGAGGGAAAAAGAAGTTTCCAGAGCCAGACAGCAGCGGGAATCAGTACCGCTCCTTCTGCCAGAAATCGAAGGAGATTTTCTCCCAGCTGATCAAAGAAAAAGTACCATTTTAAAGAAACAGGGCGGATCAGATCCACCGCAATCATCCCGCTCCTTACCCTGTCCGCCAGTTCCCCGCTGATTCTTGTATCCGTAAGTATTAAAAGCATGAGACTTGCCAGGGTATACGCTGCCGTTTCCCTAAAATCATCCCTTAAAAGAGCCAGCCAGATACAGCCCTTAACATACAGCCGCAGCATATCACCTGCCAGCCTGAGTGCCATTCCCGCCCGATACTGAATCTGGCGCTTCCATCCAAACTTTAAAAGCGCTCCGTACATCTGATTCACCGCCTTACTATTTACTGTGCTCCAACTGATTTTTAAATCTTCACCGGCCCATGTATCTTCGGAGATTTAAAAGAGCACGCCCATGTGTTTCAGTATACTACGGCAGCGCTGCCAGTTTCTTGATGTTTTGGACAAAAACAGAATAAAACGTACCTTCTGGCACTTTCCTTTATACCTGCCCTCATCAGCGGGTCGGTGTGTAGTTTATCTTCGCCTCTTCGTCCACCGCCTCCAGTTTCATGATAACCGGCCTCAGGCCATCGTTGCAGCTGCAGATCGCCACATTGGGCTTATCGATCCAGTCACCGTAATAAAACAGCTCCTTTCCGCAGCCATGGGCCAATGCAAATACATACTGATAGACAGCTTTCCAGGCCTCATCGCAGAATCCATCGGGCTTTGCGTAATCAGCATAAAAAACCTGTCCCTTCTCCATCATCGGACAGGCTGTTAAGTCTTTAACGCCATACTCCTTTGCAAGTTCTGCGTCTAAGGTTGTTTTTAAAATCGTAATCTTCACTTTCTTCATTTTCATATACTCCTTTTGCGCTTTGTTTCCTGACTTCAAACGATTGTGTCCTCTATCCTTTTATGGTATTATACAGGCACAAAGCAGGAACATAAAGTACGCACTTTAATGACATATACTATCTTGAAAGGAAGTGTCAGATATGAGCATGGAAGAATATATAAAAAAGATCCGTTCCCTGACGGATACCCCCTTTGGCTACACGCTTTCAATGATCGGAGGCAAATGGAGGCTGGTAATTCTGTACTGGCTTGTAGAATACGAAGCCATCCGCTTCAACGAACTTCAGCGCAAAATAGGCACCATCACCTATAAAACGCTCAGCAGCCAGTTAAAGGAGATGGAAGCAGACGGCCTTGTTATCCGAACGGAATACCCCCAGATTCCTCCCAGGGTTGAATACAGCCTGTCAGACAAAGGACGGTCTTTATACCCCATAATGGAGGCCATGTGCCAGTGGGGCAGGCAGTACAAAGAACAGCCTCCTGTTTCCTGCCCGGAGCAGGAGCAGAGCAGTTCAGCTTCAGAATAAAGGAAATGATTTCTGTGTCTTTCATACCACCTTCTTACGCACGCAAAAGACGGCCCGGTCTGGGAAAAACCGCGCCGTCTTTTGATATGTCTGTTTTCAGCTGCTTTGGCTGTTATCAGAGTTTAAAATACTTCACGCCGGACTCAAAGATCTTCATATCCTGCTCGCCGTAGATATTCACTGCCACAGCCTCTCCCCGTCTCTCGGAGTGAGCCATCTTGCCAAGGATACGTCCGTCAGGGCTGGTAATGCCTTCAACAGCCATATAGGAACCATTTGGATTCCAGTATTCGTCCATGGTCACATTGCCCTTATCGTCTACATACTGGGTGGCAACCTGGCCGTTTGCCATCAGGCGGCGCAGCCATGCCTCATTTGCCACGAAACGCCCCTCTCCGTGGGATGCGGGATTGCAGTACACGCCGCCAAGTTCAGCTCCTGCCAGCCACGGAGATTTGTTGGCAACCACCTTTGTATAAACCATCTTGGAAATGTGGCGTCCGATGGTATTCATTGCCAGGGTCGGGGAATCTGCCTTCTGCTCTATAATCTTTCCCTCCGGAACAAGGCCCAGTTTAATTAACGCCTGGAAACCGTTGCAGATACCCAGCATCAGACCGTCTCTTTCATTTAAAAGCTTCTCAATCTCTTCTTTAATCACCGCATTGCGGAATACAGTGGCAAAGAACTTGGCAGAGCCTTCCGGCTCATCACCGGCGGAGAAACCGCCTGGGAACATCACGATCTGGGCCTTTGCAATCTCCTTCTTATACGCCTCTACAGACTGGCGGATATCCTCTGGGCTCAGATTCTTAAACACCCGTGTTACCACCTTCGCGCCGGCTCTCTCAAAGGCTTTCGTGCTGTCGTATTCGCAGTTGGTGCCTGGGAATACAGGGATAAATACAGATGGCTGTCCAAGCTTGTGGTCACAGATATACACGGCATCTGTACGGTAAAGCTTCTCCTCTACCCTCGCAGCCTCCCCTTCCTTTTCTTTGCCGGTCACGGTGGGGAATACAGTCTCTAAAGTGCCTGTCCATGCCTTTAATGCCTCGTCCATGGAAATACGCACATTTCCATACTCAAAAGCGCCCTGATCGGTTACTTCGCCGATGACAGTATATGGAATGGATAACTCGCCCAGCTTGCCCTCTGCCACCTCGCAGACAATATCGCCCCATGCGGCGGCAAAGAAATCTCCCGGATCTACATTGTGCTCGATCTTCACACCAAGCTTATTTCCAAAGGCCATCTTGCTCACTGCCTCAGCCGCTCCGTGCCCCTCTACCGCATATGCAGACAGGATCTTTCCGGCCTTGATGTCCTCAAATATCTTATGGTAGCCGTCCATAATCTGGATATAATCCGGCAGATCGTAGCCGTCCCTTGCCGCCTTAAATACCACAATCCGACTGCCTGCCTTCTTAAACTCCGGCGTAATGATGTTTTTGCTGCTGTTTACATCCACTGCAAAGGATACCAGCGTAGGCGGAACATTGATCTCGCCCTTTTCATCATCAAATGTTCCGGACATACTGTCCTTGCCGCCGATGGAAGGCAGTCCGAAGCCCATCTGTGCGCTGTATGCACCGAGGAGAGCTGCAAACGGCTGGCTCCATCTGGCAGGATCCCCACTCATCCGGCGGAAATACTCCTGGAAGGTAAAGCGGATCCTGCTGTAATCGCCGCCTGCAGCCACAATCTTTGCAACAGAGGAAACGACGGCATATACGGCTCCGTGGTAAGGACTCCAGCTGGACAGATAGGGATCAAAGCCGTAACTCATCATGGTTACGGTATCCGTATGGCCCTTTAACACCGGAAGCTTGGCTACCATGGCCTGGGTTTCCGTCAACTGGTATCTGCCGCCGTACGGCATAAATACGGATCCAGCCCCGATGGAACCGTCAAACCGCTCTACCAGCCCTTTCTGGGAGCACACATTCAGGCCGGAAAGCATGGTAAGCCACTGGCTCTTTACATCCCCTGCTTCCCTGCGGCCAAAGAGATTGCCCTCACGGCCCGGAATCTCCAAGGTAACGTCTGCTTCCTGATGAGCACCGTTGGTATCCAGGAAAGCGCGGCTGATATCTACAATGGTCTTTCCGCGCCAGTTCATCACAAGTCTTGGACTCTCTGTCACTACCGCTACGGTTACAGCCTCCAGATTTTCCTCTGCCGCATAAGCCAGAAAACGATCCACGTCTTTGGGATCCACCACAACTGCCATACGCTCCTGAGACTCGGAAATGGCGATCTCTGTACCGTCCAGGCCTGCGTATTTCTTAGGAACCCGGTCTAAATCGATCTGAAGGCCGGCAGCCAGTTCGCCAATGGCAACGGATACGCCGCCTGCGCCGAAGTCGTTGCACTTCTTTATAATAGAGCTGACCTCGGGGCGGCGGAACATTCTCTGGATCTTCCGCTCGGTAGGCGCGTTGCCCTTCTGTACCTCAGCGCCGCAGACCTCAATGGATGCGGTGGTATGAACTTTGGAGGAACCAGTGGCGCCGCCGATTCCGTCACGGCCGGTCCGCCCGCCTAAAAGGATAATGATATCGCCCGGATCAGAGGTTTCACGGATCACATATTTTCTGGGAGCCGCGCCCATCACAGCGCCGATCTCCATGCGCTTTGCCACATAGCCCGGATGGTATAATTCCTTTACGTAGCCGGTTGCAAGGCCGATCTGGTTTCCGTAGGAGGAATATCCCTGAGCCGCACTGTTTACAATCTTTCTCTGAGGAAGCTTTCCCTTTAACGTCTCATTTAAAGGCTTCGTAGGATCAGCCGCACCGGTTACACGCATGGCCTGATATACATAGGTACGTCCTGACAGCGGGTCGCGGATTGCTCCGCCAAGACAGGTGGCTGCGCCGCCGAAGGGTTCGATCTCTGTAGGGTGGTTGTGGGTTTCATTTTTAAAGTTCACCAGCCACTCCTCAGTCACTCCGTCGATCTCAACAGGAACCACAATACTGCAGGCATTGATCTCATCAGAGATCTCCATATCCTCCAGCTTCCCCTCTTTTTTCAGCTTTTTCATGGCTATCAGAGCAAGATCCATAAGGCAGACATACTTATCGTCCCTTCCTTTATAGATCTCCTCTCTGTCAGCCAGATACTGCTTGTAGGTATCCTCAATGGGCTTTTTGTACTCGCCCTCTGTAAAGGTCACATTTTTAAGTTCGGTGGAAAAGGTAGTATGACGGCAATGGTCAGACCAGTAGGTATCAAGTACACGGATTTCCGTCACCGTGGGATCCCGGCGTTCTTCTTGTGCATAATACGTCTGAATATGAAGGAAATCCTTAAAGGTCATGGCCAGATTCAGGGTATCATAAAGATCTTTTAAATTCTTCTCAGAGGCAATGGCAAAGCCCTCAAAGTTCTTGATATCCTCCGGCGCTTCAAACTCCGTTACCAGTGTCTCAGGCTTTGTTTCCTCTGCCTGACGGCTGTCCACCGGATTGATGCAGAAATGGCGTATGGCCTCCTCCTGAGCCTGGGTTAGAGGCGCAGTAATCACATAGGTGGTTGCAGTGCGGATCACCGGCTCCTCATCTTCTTTCAGAAGCTTTACGCACTGCTCTGCGGAGTCGGCTCTCTGGTCAAACTGGCCTGGCAGGTACTCTACGGAAAATACAAGGTCGTCCGGATTCTTTGGGAACTCCTCCTCGTATACCTTATCTACCGGCGGCTCTGAGAAAATAGTTACCAGGGCCTTTTTATAGGTTTCTTCCGACAGATTTTCAATATCATAGCGGATCAGTACCCGCACATTTTTCACACCTTTTATATCCAGGTAGCTTTCCAGTTCTTCTCTCAGCTCACCGGCCTTTACTGCATAGTCGGGCTTCTTCTCTACGAAAATTCGTCTTACGCTCATTTAAAACCTCCTGTTGTTGGCCATAAATCCGCCCCGTGAAACCGGGACGCCGAATCGTGCATCATCATTGATTTATTTATATCATAACACAGGCGGTATAAATTAGTAAAGTTAATATATCTAATTATTATTATATTTACACCTTATAAATAGGTTATTTTATTTTTCTCTTCTTCTGCCCCGGCTCCCTTCGCCTTCCTCCACCGGTCCGGCAGTTTTAGATCATTGGTAATCAGGCCATTGCAGCCCCAGCGAACGCATCGATCCATCCCCTCCAGATCATTAACCGTCCAGACATTCACCCTGACTCCCTTATCCCTGCATTCCTTTACCACGGCCTCATCCAGGCCGTGAATATCCGGGTGGTAATATTCCAGCCCAAATCGGCTGCAGTAAAAACCGGCATTTCCAATTCCTTCTTTCTCCACCAGGGCGCCGCAGGGAATTTCGGGCGCAAGTTCCTTCATTTTTACCACAGACAGATGATTAAAGGATGAAAAAATAATCCGGTCTGCCAGTCCGTATCTGCGCACCAGCTCCAGCGTCTTTTCCTCTATATTTTCATAATAATACACCCCTGTCTTTAACTCCACATTTGTGATCAGGGGCGTACCTTTTACCCACCGGCAGTATTCCTCAAAAGTAGGGATCCGCTCAAAGGCAGCTGCTTCACTGCGAATACTGGCTGCATTAAATCCTGAAAGCTCTTCATAGGTATAATCCCTCACAAATCCAGTTCCGTCCGTGGTTCGGTCGATCCGCTCGTCATGGATCACAACCACTGTCCCCTCTTTTGTCAGCTGTACATCCAGTTCAATACCGTCGGCTCCAGCCTCATATGCCTTTTTAAACGCAAGCATGGTATTCTCCGGGTATCTTTCGCTGTATCCTCTGTGGGCAAAAATTTTCATTTGCAGTTCCTCCTTAAGTGTATCATTAAAAGCGTTCTGCTTCTCTCTGAACGTCTACTATACGCAGCATTGCCATTGAAAACAAGCAGGGAAATGTCAAATGTTTTTAAAGTTTGTGCGGGATTTCAAAAACACACTCTGGCACAGCGCACCGAACTGTGCTATACTGAAAAAGATTGAGCCCGCAGTCTGTTGCGGATCATAAAGAATAAATCATCGGGAGACACGAAAGACATGAAGATCGGATTTGATAATGATAAGTACCTTTCCATGCAGTCTGAACACATCAGAGAACGGATCGGCCAGTTTGGAGATAAGCTCTATCTGGAATTTGGCGGAAAGCTGTTTGACGACTACCACGCTTCAAGAGTCCTTCCCGGCTTTGCTCCGGACAGCAAGCTCCGTATGCTTCTGCAGCTGGCCGACCAGGCAGAGATCGTCATTGCCATCAGCGCGGCAGATATCGAGAAAAATAAGGTACGCCAGGATCTGGGGATCACATATGATGTGGATGTTCTGCGTCTGATTCAGGAATTCCAGAATAAGGGCCTCTATGTGGGAAGCGTTGTCATCACCCAGTACCAGGGACAGGGCAGTGCGGATCTTTTTAAGACAAAATTAGAGCATATGGGCATCCGTGTATACCGCCACTACTGTATTGAAGGCTATCCCAGCAACGTGCCTCTTATCGTCAGTGACCAGGGATACGGGAAAAATGATTACATCGAGACCAGCCGTCCTCTGGTGATCATCACGGCTCCCGGCCCTGGAAGCGGCAAAATGGCTACCTGCCTGTCCCAGCTGTACCACGAAAACAAACGGGGCATCAAAGCCGGCTATGCCAAATTTGAGACCTTCCCCATCTGGAACCTGCCCTTAAAGCATCCGGTCAATCTGGCTTATGAGGCGGCAACAGCCGACTTAAACGATGTCAATATGATCGACCCCTTCCATCTGGAGGCATACGGGAAAACTACGGTTAACTATAACCGTGACGTAGACATTTTCCCGGTACTCAACGCTATTTTTGAAGGAATCTACGGCAGCAGCCCCTATAAGTCTCCTACTGATATGGGTGTCAATATGGCTGGTTTTTGTATTTTTGATGATGCAGCCTGCTGTGAAGCCTCCAATCAGGAGATCATCCGCCGCTACTATCAGGCCTTAAACCGTCTGGCAAAGGAACAGGGCAATTCCGAGGAAGTCTATAAGCTGAATCTGCTGATGAAGCAGGCAAAGATCAAACCGGAGGACCGCAGAGTCGTAACCCCCTGTCTGGATCGGGCAAAAGAGCAGAACGCCCCTGCCGCTGCCATGGAGCTGGCCGACGGAACCATTGTAACCGGAAAGACCAGCGGACTTTTGGGAGCCTCGGCCGCCGTCCTGTTAAATGCGATCAAAATGCTGGGAAAAATCCCTCACGATACCCATCTGATCGCCCCCTCTGCCATCGAGCCCATTCAAACCTTAAAGACCACCTATCTTGGCAGCAAAAACCCACGTCTGCACACAGACGAGGTGCTCATCGCTCTGTCCATGAGTGCAGCCACGGATCCGGCGTCAAAGAAGGCCCTGGATCAGCTTCCCAAGCTGCGCGGCTGCCAGGTGCATACTTCTGTGATGCTTTCCAATGTGGATATCAAGACATTTAAAAAACTGGGCATAGACCTGACCTCTGAACCGGTCTATGAGCACAAAAAGCTGTATCACTAAACAAAAAGAGGTATTTTCCATGTGTGGAATCCGTGGAAAATACCTCTTTTTATATTATTCAGCTAAATGCCCGCACTCATCAAACCCAGTCAGCCGGATCTCGCCTGTTTCCGGCTGGTACTCAAAGGTAGTGATGCTCGCATTATGTACTACCCGTTCCCCTCCATCATCCTCGCCGCTGCCCTTTAGCAGCTGCTCCATAAAATGGGCCAGCAGTCCGCCATGAGACACGATAGCCGTATCGCCCTTCATCCGGCTTCTGATCCAATCCCAGGCGGCCGCACAACGGGCGTCCACCTGGGCCACGGTCTCCCCTCCGGGAGGCGCTACCTCTGCCGGACGATCCCACCAGGCTTTGTAGCGGTCCCCATCTTTTTTTAGGAGTTCTTTCGCCGTCTTTCCTTCCCAATCTCCGTAGTTAATCTCCATTAGCCAGGGCAGGGCCACAACGGGAATGGGACGGTTTCCTGCTACAGCCCCGGCGGTTGCATAGGCTCTGATCTGCGGACTGGTGTAGATAGCGTCCAGCTTCTTTTCCTTCATGGCCTGTGTAAGACAACGGGCCTGGGCGCGTCCGGTATCATTTAAGGGGATATCCTGCTGCCCCTGTATCCTCTGCTCAATATTCCAGTCTGTCTGGCCATGGCGTATCAGATATAGCTTCATCTGTTTTTCTCCTAACTGTTAAGATCCCAGCCGTCCCGCATAGGGTCATAACCAGCGGGCCGTCTCCCGCTTCTGCCGTATCCGTCCCTGCGGGGAATAAAGGAAGGCTCTGCCTCATCCTCTTCACCGCCGTCAGAAACCGCGGCACCTTCGCCGTTGACCGTAAGGGCATCCAAGGCCAGTTTCATAATCTCCTTGATCTCATCCGGCGTCATTTTCATCTTCTCTGCCAATTCATCCACAGTTGCTTCACGGCCCAGCTCCTTTGCCATGACCTGGGATACGGTTTGAAGGACATTCACTCTGGCTGCCATATTTTCCTCAACCTCAGCTTCTGCCCTCTGCTCTTCAAGAGCAGCTTCTATCCCCTGGCGGATCCGTTCTTCCAGGACTTCCCGCCAGTTCCAGCTGCCGTCATACTCCGCCGCCGCCATCATCAGCGCCATATTTGCCTCCTGAACCAGATCGGAAACAGGAAGCTCCCTTCCCTCATACTCCCTGGCAAATCCAAGGGCCGCCGCTAGATATCCTTCTACAAGCCTGTTTCTGGCCTCCTTCTCTCCCCTGGCTGCGGATGCCAGGACAGCTCTCTCTTCTTCATGATCCAGAGGACGGATCTGCTCCATTTCCTCCAGATACATTTCATAAAAATTCTCTGCCATAAATGTTTTCTTTCCTTCTTTAAAAAAATACAGTTTCCTGTTTATTAAGAATAGTCGATCCTCCGCTTTAAGTCAAGTCCTCCGATCCCCCGGTTCATCTGGTACCCAACCAGAATACCGCTTTACAAAGCTGCTTAAAACTGTTAATATAGAAGCAGTTATAAGGAGGACTTAATAATGGATATAAATTATGAATTATATAAGGTGTTTTATCATGTTGCCGTCACGCTCAGTTTCTCAGAAGCTTCCAAGCAGCTGTTCATCTCACAGTCTGCAGTGAGCCAGTCCATTAAAGTCCTGGAAAAAAAGCTGAATCAGCCTCTTTTTATACGCAGCACCAAACGGGTCCAGCTTACGCCGGAGGGAGAGATTCTCTTAAAGCATATCGAACCAGCCATGAACCTGATCCGCAAGGGAGAAAATCAGCTGCTTGAGGCCCATACCCTGAACGGAGGGCAGCTGCGCATCGGAGCCAGCGACACCATCTGCCGGTATTATCTGGTTACTTATCTGAACCAGTTCCACAAGGCTTTCCCCAATATCCATATCAAGGTTACGAATCACACCTCGATTGAATGTGCCAAGGCCCTGGAAAACGGCCAGTGCGATTTCATCATCGCCAATTATCCCAATTCCGCGCTTACCGGCGGGCTGTGCACCCGGATCATCAACGAGTTTTATGATGTTTTTGTGGCCAGCCGCCAGGCTTTTGACCTGGAGGGAAAGACACTGACCCTAAACCAGCTGTTGGACTACCCTATTATGATGCTGGATCGGAAAAGCACCACCAGCGAATTTCTCCATCAGATTTTCCAGAAAAACCGGCTGGATCTGGTACCGGAGATCGAGCTTTCCAGCAATGACCTGCTGATTGATCTGGCCAGAATCGGACTTGGCATTGCCTTTGTTCCTGATTTCTGCATCCCGGCCAATGATAAAGACTTATTCATCCTGGAGCTGTCTGAGACGCTTCCCAGACGCCAGATGGTAGTGGCTTACAATGAAAGCCTGCCGGTATCCCAGGCAGCCAAGCACTTTATGGATATGCTGTAAATCCCTTTCCCTCCGGGAATTGTCCCCAGAAATCTTCCAAAGCCAGAGATACGTTTCCACGGTCTACCACTGTATAGGTTCCCCATTCCCTTGGGAAAAGGGCCACATACTCCGACCGCAGGAACCGGTCGTCCAGCAGGGCGATCACTCCTTTGTCATTAACCGTACGGATCACGCGGCCGGCAGCCTGCATGACTTTATTCATACCGGGATACTGATAGGCATAGTCAAAGCCATTCCCTTCACGCTCATCAAAATACTCTTTTAGGATCTCCTGCTCCGGGTTTACCTGGGGCAGTCCGGTTCCTACGATCACTGCGCCTATGAGGCGTTCTTCTTTTAAGTCAATCCCTTCCGAAAAAATACCTCCCATCACGCAGAGAGCCGCAAATGAACGGTTGTGTTCCTCCTCAAACCGGGACAGAAACCCCTCCCGTTCCTCTTCTGTCATACGGCCCGACTGACAGACCCGGTCAAACCCCAGAGGCCGCAGCTTTTCCCGCTCCTCTAACACTTTTTCCATCTGTTCCAGAAACTGATAGGAGGGAAAAAACACCATATAGTTTCCTTTTCTGCCTCGAATGATGGTTTCCAGATAGTCGGCGATCCGCTCATACTGGACTCTTCCCCGCCTGCTGTAACGGCTGCTTACATCCGAAGCCGCCAGCACCAGACGGTTTTTTTGCGGAAACGGCGATGCAGCATAAACGGCATACGCCTCAGGATCCCCGCTGAGCAGCTCTTTATAATACTTAATGGGAAGAAGGGTAGCTGAGAAGAACACGGTGCTCTCGCTCTGATCCAGACAGTTTTTGAGGCACTGGGAAGGATCCATGCACATAAGCTTTACCATAAATTTCCCCTCCTCAATCACCCTGGCATAGATCCGGTAATGATCATCCAGGCGATCGTGGATATTCAGGAAATCGCGAACCTGAAAATAAAGCTCCAGCACCCGATCCCGGTCTGTAAATTCTCCATTTTCATTCATAAAGACTTCCAGTTCTCCAAACATCGCCATCAGATCCAGGGCAAGCAGCTTCACATCCCCCAAAAGCTCATAATCCGCCCCAAGTACCTTCCGGTGGCGGATACCCTCCTCTTCTTTCCCCACGCCGTAGGCCCGTTTCAGTTCCAGCATCCGCCGGTTGCAGCCGTCTAAAAGGGAGAGTACCCTCTCTGCCCCGGACATCCCCTTTAAAATGCGTCTGGCAAGCAGAATATCCTCCTTGATCAGGGATGCGCTGTACATTTCTCTGGCTCTGGGAACCAGGTTATGGGCCTCATCCACCAGAAAAAGGTAAGAGCCTGCCGGTTCCCCCTCTGCAAAATACCGCTTCAGACGAACATTAGGGTCAAACACGTAATTATAATCGCAGATGATCCCATCAACCCAGCTGCTGATATCCAGGCAGAACTCAAAGGGGCAGACCGAGAATCGCTCTGCGTATTCCAGCACCTTTTCCCGTGTGATCCCTTCTTCCTCATGGAGAATCTCATAAACCGCGTCATTGACCCGGTCAAAATGTCCTCTGGCTCTGGGGCAGTCCAGTGGATTGCAGCTTGGATGCTCCAGAATGCAGAGCTTTTCCTTTGCCGTAATGGTTACAGTATTAAAATACAGATGCCTCCTGCCACGCAGAATCTGGAAGGCTTCCTCTGCCACGCTTCGGGTAATTGTTCTGGCAGTGAGGTAAAAAAGCTTATCCCCGTATCCCTCCCCCATGGCTTTTAAGCTGGGAAATATGGTAGAGAGGGTCTTTCCTACCCCTGTGGGAGCCTGGATATAAAGATTTTTCCCCTGGGCAATGGTTCGATACACACAGGCTGCCAGTTCCTTCTGCCCTTTTCGGTACGCATAAGGAAATTCCAGTTCCTTTAAACACGCCTGCCGGCGCAACCTGTGATGGTATAAATATCTGGCCCATTTCACATATTCGTGGATCAGACCCGAAAACCAGCTTTCCAGCTCCTCTCTTGTCTTTATCTCCTGAAACCGGCGGATCTCCTCTGTCTCTATATTGCAGTAGGTAAGCTGGATGCCGATGGTTTCCAGCCCATGAGCCGCCGTATACATATATCCATAGCAGAGCGCCTGGGCCAGATGCGCCGGCTCCGGTCTATCCATCCGTTTCAGATCCATGTAAATACATTTGATTTCATCGATCGTCACTCCTGCCGGCTCTGTGATAATGCCGTCGGCCCGCCCCTCAATCAGAAGCTCAAACTTATCTTCCTTTACCCCGTGTTTCAAAATCACCTCTGCCTGATATCCCGCCCCCATGCGCCGTTGGATCTTCCGGTGGAGGCGGCTGCCGGCCTGCAGGGCCTCCTTCCTGGCTCCCGCCGTTCTCCGGTCGTCCAGATCGCCGGAACGCATCACAAATTCCACAAGATTCCGCACCGAGATCCGTACCAGCGACAAAGACTCCTGCTGTGCCATCCCTTTCCTCCTGTAACTGCAGATGCACGTGGATCGTGCACTTTTTTCTAATTATACCAGCATACCACAAAAAGAGGCGGATTGCAAACCTATGTTCGCATCCAGCCTCTTAAGTCGTCTGTTTTCAGTTTTTAAAACAGCTTGTTTTATGCAACGTTTCTTACAGCTTCCGGTGAGATCGTTTCCAGGTACGCCTCAAACGCCTCATTCCCGCCGTTCATCTGTACAGTCAGAACCCTTGCAAGATCCAGGCTTAAAACACCAAGGATGGACTTTGCATCAATCGTAAAACGGTTATAAAATACATCAATATCAAAGTCACACTTGGAAGCCTCCGCTACAAATCTCTTTGCCTCATCAATAGATGTCAGCATAATTTTCTTTTCTTTCATTTCAAAGACTCCTTTTGGATATAACAGTGTGGTAATTTTCGTTGTGGTATATTTATATCACTATTATTCCCGTGTGTCAAACTTTGTTTCATTCCCCGTATTTTTTCAAAAGAAGGCTCATTTTTGTAACATATACCTTTTTATCTCAAAATACAGTCATTTTTTTATACAAAAAACAAATATTTTTTCCATTTCTATGGTAAAATATGCTTTGTTCTTATTTAAATACATAATAATACAGGTGATTTTTCGTAAGAGTTTTTCAGAAAAAACGCCTCTTTTGCCAGCTTTATTTCTTCTCCTGATTGTCCCCTGTTTCCTTCTCCTTCCAGATATATCCTCCTGCCGTTTTTTGAGCGCCTGTAACCGCGCAGGAAAGACTTCTTCTGCTGATCCCCAGACTGCGGCTGGCATGGGCAATGGAAATAAATTCGGCAACAGGTTCACCCTCCAACGTCATCTGAATCAGCGGCCGCTTATCGTGGTAGCCGATCCTGCTGGTCAGATCGACACAGATGGGATCCTTCGGTGCATCCTCAGGCACTACGCGCCAGAGAAAACCGCCTCCTGTTTTGCGCTCGCCGTGAGCAGCTCTGGCAATGGAACCCAGAGAAATGCCGGTTGCCTCATAAGCCAGTCGGGAACTTTTATAATCCGCAATATACATCCCGTCACGGGAATACTGACGGTATACATGACCTGCTTTAATTGTACGACTCATCTGTAACTTCACCCTTCCTTTTTGTGTTGTTGTAGTCATTATAACAACTATTATCTGTTTTGTCTATACAACATAATGCGTGTATATTTTGCCTGCCATTGGGTGTGCACAGACCGGAAAACAGGCCGGATATCCGGAATGTCAGGGTCTATTCTTCTATCGCCCGAATCCCTGAAGGAACCGGAGTCACAGCATCCTCCCCGCAGGCGGCCGCCTGCAGGGGCGCCGTATCAGAGAGGCTCTCCTGTTCCCCGGATGCAGCCGTCAAATCAGCCAGAGCGGATCCTCCTCTTTCCTGAACGGAAACAGGCCGGCAGGAAATACCATTGATCTCCACGTGCTCATTGATAGCGATCACGATACAGGGCCGCCCCTCGATCATCCGGTTTTCCACCAGATATGTCTTATCCGGCGCTACCTTGATCGTCACATCCGGGGTTTTGATCTCAAAGCTCTTTGTATTTACCACATTGGCAGCCACAAAACTGGTATTGGGCGTATTTTCCACATCCTTATACCGTTCTTCAAACTCCTGAAGCTTCTCCGGGGTGGCTCCGTTATTTTCCAGCAGCTTCTTCACCTGGTATTTGTCCAGAGTAAGAGGCACCGGCTCGTCCTTTGTCTCCTCCACCAGTTCGCTTAAATTTTCGTGAATGTTTTTTACTGTTTCAAAGTCGCAGTTTTCCCCCAGAGTCTCTTCTACAATGGCCTGGAAGGTTTCTTTCTGGCTTTTGGCAGACATGGGAATCTGGCAGCCTAAGACCTCGTCAATCAGACCGTCGGGCAGCTGCTCCGGGTTCTTTGCATAAAAGAGCAGGCTGTGGATATCTGTGTTCCGATCGTTAAAGGCCGGGAAGATGAAACTGTTTACGGGAGCTTCCACCAGCCAGTCCCTTGTACGGTTCTCGATCACATTTGTCATGGAGTTATAGCACAGGCCGGCCTTTGACAGCTTCACCGGACAGATGGTACACTGGATAAACTCATAGACATAATCGGAGGCGTCAAACATCTCCGAGCCGTCCGTGGCCTTGGCGGGAATATCATAAGCACAGTGGATCAGGATAATGTAATAATTTTCGCCGTAGTCAAAATGGGCAATGATCTTATCGTAAAATTCCTCAATCAGTCCTTCGTCCTTAAGCTCGCTGTCTCTGAGTTTTAAAAGGAAGTTCTGAGCGCCTCCCTCCTCTTCTGTATGTAAGGGAAACTCCATATTTAAAAGATTCTTTCCAACCGTCCCGGACAGACCGTTTCTGAAAATGGTAAAATACTTAAAGGCCTCTTCTTCCGGCAGAGATAAAAATGCCTCTTTTAATTCTGTTTTCTTGTTCTTCTCAGCATCCACATAGCAGCCGCAGATCCGGCTGATGGCGCAGTTGGCGGGAGTAAAAAGCTTTTTGATCTCATTACACTCTTTTTTATTCATGTTTTTAAGACTCTCCTGTTGTGATTGTATTTATAGTAGAACAGAACGGGCGGGAAGTCAAGAGCACCGGCCCGAATGCTGGCGAGACTTTTTTAAGCGCGCCGACCATCCCAAACAGACACGCTAAGGAATGGCTGATGCTCCCAACGGGCTGACATACAACAAAAAGCCGGAACACTGTCTGAAGTATTCCGGCTTTTCTGCGGGTTGGGCTATTCGTTAAAATAGTCAACAGGGGAAGAGGGGCTCGAACCCCCATCTACGGTTTTGGAGACCGCTGCTCTACCATTGAACTATTCCCCTATTTAGCTGTTTGTCTTGCTGTTCTCTCGAACCTCAGTTATAATACCATAGCCGTCAGAAAGTGTCAACTGTTTTTTTAAAGTTTTTTTAACTATTTTTGGAAGGGCCGCAAATCGTTTAAATCTCTCCTTTTTCGTCGGCTATTAGAGGGAGCCGGTTCGGTTTTCCTCCCCGCTCCCGTTTATGCTGCAGATATTTACAGCAGTCCAATGGCTTCCCGCACATTAGATACCCCAATCATGCGCAGCCCCTTTACAGGCTTCATCTTATCCAGACATACCTTTGGCAGCACGCAGGCGGTAAAGCCCATCCTGGCGGCTTCCGCCGCCCGTTTATCCGCCTGGGAAACGGCGCGTACCTCGCCGGAAAGCCCTACCTCTCCGAATATAAGCATCCCCGGATCTACAGGCCTGTCCTTATAGCTGGACATCAATGCCATAACAATAGCCAGATCCAGAGCCGGCTCATTCATACGCATACCGCCTGCGATATTTACATAGGCATCCAGCCGGGACATCTCATAGCGGCAGCGCTTTTCCAGCACTGCCATCAAAAGATTTACCCGGTTATAGTCTGTCCCGGCAGCAGTGCGTCTGGGCATACCAAAGTTTGTTTCTGCCACCAGGGCCTGAACCTCCAAAAGGATGGGGCGGCTTCCCTCCAGGGAACAGGATACCACTGCCCCGGAGGCATTTTCCGGGCGGCCGTCCAGCATATATTCGGAAGGGTTTTCTACCTCTGCCAGCCCTTCCTCCCGCATTTCAAAGACGCCGATCTCATTGGTGGAGCCGAAACGGTTCTTTACGCTTCTTAAAATGCGGTAAACGGCATTTCTGTCTCCCTCAAAGTAAAGCACCGTATCCACCATATGCTCCAGAACTCTGGGGCCTGCTACCACACCTTCCTTTGTCACATGACCCACCACAAAAATGGCAATTCCCCTGCTTTTGGCAATCTGCATCAGAAGCCCTGTGGACTCTCTTACCTGGCTTACGCTGCCAGGCGCGGATGAGATCTCCTCCCGATACATCGTCTGGATGGAGTCAATAACCGCAACCTGAGGTTCTTCCGCCCCGATCGCCTGCTCGATGCGGTCTAAATTCGTCTCACATAAGAAACGCAGATCCCCTGTTACCTCTCCGATCCGGCTGGCCCGCATCTTGATCTGTTTTAGAGATTCCTCCCCGGAAATATAGAGAACCCGACGCCCGTCTGCTGCCAGGCGGCGGCAGACCTGCAGCAAAAGGGTAGATTTTCCGATTCCGGGATCGCCTCCCACCAGCACCAGGGACCCAGACACAATGCCGTCTCCCAGCACACGGTCCAGCTCATTAAAACCGGTAGGAATCCTGTCCTCTTTCTCCAGGCGGATCTCCGACAAAAGAGAGGCCCTGGCCGCTCTGCCGGATGCGCCCAGGCCTCCCGCCGTCTGACGGCCCGACGGGCTGACAGCGCCGGACGTCTTTGATACCGGTTCTTCTACCATGGAATTCCAGGCCTTGCAGGCCGGGCACTGGCCCATCCACTTTGAGGACTCATATCCGCATTCCCTGCAGAAAAACGCCGTTGTTTTTGCTCTTGCCATTGGCTTATCCTTCCTTTCCATCCCCTGTATATCCTGTTTTCCAAATATGCAGCAGACCGCAAAAAGGGCCGCCTTTATGGCGGCCCCATAATCCGTCTGCAGAATATACAGCCAGGAACTTTTATGGTCTGCTTTTACTTATAAAGCGCGTTGTTCCCCTTATACTCTCTTTACTGCCTTTACTGTTACAGCCGTGCCTTCCTCCAGCTCTACGCTGACGCTTAGCTTTCCGCTCATGTTGGTTTTCATGCTGCCCACTGCCGCACCGTCTACATATACCTCATAATCGGTATCATCCTCCAGCTGTACGGTGATCTGGGCATCCTTTGCACCCTCTACCAGAAATTCCACGCCTTCATCGGACACCTTAAAATGCTCTGCCACCGTACCCGGCACAGACTCATACACAAACATATCATTGCGCTCCAGCTTTGTGATCTCATAAAAGGTCTTTACCTTATAGATATCTCCCTCATATTCAAAATCAGACTTCTTTGCCTTCTGTCCTAATGTGTAATTTCCAAAACTGATGGTGCCATCCTGCTCTGCGCGGATCAGCTCTTCAACAACCGGCATCTTCTTATCCTCCTGTTTCTTCGCCTGGGCCCCGGAGCGCTGCCCCGGCGGCCTGTCTTTTATCCCTGTGGGTATCCCGGCCGCAGACAAAAGCTGCTGTTGTGCGGACGGCGGGATTATCTGTAATCCGATTATACAACAAACCTTCAAAAATAACCAGTGAATTTTTTATGACTGCGGCGCAGGCTTTCAACTGTTTTCTAAGGTTTTTGCCCCAGCCGTTTTCCTGCGGGGCGCAGCCTTTTTCTTAATAGAAAATGTAAGTTTCTCCCCGTCAAAGCCCACCTCTACCTGGGCATTTTTGCGGACTGTTCCGTCTAAAACCGCCTCTGCCAGCTTATCCTCCAGCATATTCTGGATAGTTCTTCTTAAGGGCCTTGCTCCGTACTTATCGTCATAACCCTTGTCAATCAGGTGGTCTTTAGCCGCCGCATCTACAGACAGGGCGATTCCAAGCTGATCTCTGCTGCGCTTTGCAATTCCCTGCAGCATAATATCAGCGATCCCCTTCATGTGCTCTCTGTTTAACGGATGGAACACGATGATCTCGTCGATACGGTTTAAGAACTCCGGCTTAAAAAGATGCTTTACCTCATCCATCACACGGCCTTTCATAAAGCTGTAATCGGCCTTGGCGTCCGTAGCAATGCCAAATCCAAGGCGCTTGGGGGAAATGATATTCTCCGCCCCTGCGTTAGAGGTCATGATGATAATGGTATTCTTAAAGTCGATTCTGCGCCCCTGGGCGTCTGTGATGTGTCCGTCGTCCAGCACCTGCAAAAGGATATTGAATACATCAGGATGAGCCTTCTCGATCTCGTCAAACAGGATCACAGAATAGGGATTCCTGCGGACTTTTTCGCTGAGCTGTCCGCCCTCCTCATAGCCTACATAGCCTGGCGGGGAGCCGATCATCTTGGATACACTGTGTTTCTCCATATATTCGGACATATCTACACGGATCAGGGAGCTTTCCGTGCCGAACATGGCCTCTGCCAGCGCCTTTGAAAGCTCTGTTTTCCCTACGCCGGTAGGGCCAAGGAAAAGAAATGAGCCAATAGGGCGTCTTGGATCTTTTAATCCCACGCGTCCCCTGCGAATGGCCTTTGAAACAGCCGTCACCGCCTCTTCCTGGCCTACCACCCGCTCATGAAGGATTCCTTCCAGGTTTTTCAGCCGCTCAGATTCTTCCTCTGCCAGCTTCTTCACCGGGATTCTGGTCCAGCCTGCCACCACATCGGCGATCTCATTTTCACTGACAGTCAGCTTTCTGGTCTCCTTGTCCTTCTGCCACTTTTCTAAGAGAATACGGATCTTTTCTCTCAGCTTTTCCTGCTTTTTCTTGATCTCGCCCGCTTTTTCATAGGCTTCATCCCTGATAGCGGCTTCCTTATCATCTTCCAGCTTTTCAATCTGCTCTTCCAGCTCCCGAACCTTTTCCGGCCGGGTGTAGTTCATCAGGCGCACCCGCGAGGAGGCCTCGTCGATCAGGTCAATGGCCTTATCCGGCAGGAAACGGTCATTGATATAACGGCTGGAAAGCTTCACAGCGGCCTCCAGGGCATCATCTGTGATCTCAACTTTATGGTGCTCTTCATAGCGGCTGCGCAGCCCCTTTAAGATGGCCACAGACGCTTCCTCTCCCGGCTCGTCTACCGTCACAGGCTGGAAACGGCGCTCCAGGGCAGAATCCTTTTCAATGTATTTGCGATATTCGTTGATGGTAGTGGCTCCAATCAGCTGCAGTTCTCCCCTCGCAAGGGAGGGCTTTAAAATGTTGGAGGCATCCATAGCCCCCTCTGCCCCTCCTGCACCGATGATGGTATGGATCTCGTCGATAAACAGGATCACATCTCTGGACTCTACCACCTCCGCGATCACCTTCTTGATCCGCTCCTCAAACTCGCCCCGGTACTTGGAGCCGGCCACCATGCCCGACAGATCCAGCGTCATAACCCGCTTATCTGCAATGACGTCCGGCACATTTCCCGATGCGATCATCTGGGCTAACCCTTCTGCAACGGCCGTCTTTCCCACGCCCGGCTCGCCGATGAGACAGGGGTTATTCTTGGTGCGGCGGCTTAAGATCTGGATTACCCGCTGGATCTCATTTTCACGGCCGATCACAGGATCCAGCTTTCCCTCTGCCGCCATTTTCGTAAGATTCCGGCTGTAGCTGTCCAAGGTGGGAGTGGCATTTCCCCGCCGTCCCGTCCTGGCGCCCTGCATCTCTTCTTTCACAGCAGGCGCGTCCTCTCCCATGGCGGCCAGAAGGTCAATATAAACCTTCTGGATGCTGACACCGATGGTGTTTAAAAGGCGGCTGGCCACACAGTCCCCCTCACGCAGAATCGCAATCAGCAGATGCTCCGTTCCGATCTGGGCGGCTTTAAAGCGCACAGCCTCCCGGTAGCTGTTTTCTATGACCCGGCGGGCTCTGGGGGTATAGGAGGCTGTATCCGCCGTCTTAAGGGTAGGATTTGGCGCAATCAGCTGGCTCACCAGCTCAATGACTTTATTCTCCTCTACCCCGTTCTCCTCCAGCACTTTGGCCGCAACGCCTGTGCCCTCCTGCAAAAGGCCGATGAGCAGATGCTCCGTTCCCACATAGCCGTGGTTTAAACTCTCTGCCACGCCCACCGCAAGGCCTAAGGCTTCCTTTGCCTGTGGTGTATATCGTTCCATAAATCTATGTCCTCCTTATGCGCTTTCGATGATTCTGGGCAGCCTCTCTCTGATATAGGCGGCACGCACGCAGTCTGCCTCATCCTTATCCAGAGGCCTGCTGGCCCACAGCGCCAGATTGGCCGGTTTGATGCCGATCATCAGGCTGTAAAGGCTTCTCTCCTTTTCAAAGGAAATGACCCCGTCCTCTTCTCCCGCCATCAGCTGGGATAAAAAGATCCGGGCGTCCTTTTCCGTGATCCGCCTGGCGTATTTGAGAATGCCGTAGGACTTCCAGGTTTCATCCTCCCGTTCCAGCCGTCTGGCCCCAAGAGCCGCATTTCTTACCCGAAGCTCCTGGTTGTTTAACTGCGCCGCTGCCTTGGCCACCTGTTCAATGATCTCCTTTTCCGACTGACCCAGGCTTCTCTGATTGGAAAGCTCATACATATTTCCATAGTTTTCGCTTCCCTCTCCGTAAAGCCCGCGGATGGCCGTTCCCAGCCGCCCCATATCTCCCACGATGCTCTGGAATTTGCGCACCTGAGAAAGCATGGGAAGGTGGAGCACCACACAGGCTTTTAAACCTGTGCCAACATTGGTGGGAAAGGTGGTGAGATAGCCGTATTTTTCATCAAAGGCATAGGAAAAACGCTCATTGATGTAATCATCCAGCTCATCTGCCGCCTTCCACAGCTGTTCTAAATCCAGGCCCGGAGCCAGCAGCTGGAGGCGGATGTGGTCATCCGTCCCCAAAAGCAGGCTGCAGCTTTCATCCTCCGAAAGATAAAGCCCTCCCGGCCGGCTCATCTCCACCGCAGTCCGGTTTAAGATCCTGCGTTCTCTCAGCGCCTGCTTTTTCGCCCCGTTCATCGTTTCCAGGGCATACCAGGAAAATATCCCGCCGTCCCTGGTTGGAGCGTCCTTTAAGCCTTCTTTTAAACGTTCCACCAGCTGGCGGCTTCCTGCCTCATCCAGTCTGGATGGAAATACGCACTCATCCCAGTTTCGAGAAAGGCGGATCCGGCTGTAAATGATGTTGGAACGCTCCTCATGGATTCCTTCATACCATCTGCTCACTGCGCTTTTCCTCCTTCCGGCCCGGAGGTTTCCGGCGTTTTTTCCTTCAGTGCACGCAGCTCATCCCGGTATCTGGCGGCGCTTTCGTAATCTTCTTTTGCCAACGCCTCTTTTAAGGCCTTCTGAAGGCGCACGGCCTGCAGCCCCATGCCGCCCGGATGAGCACCCAGGCCTTCCCTGACCGATCCGTCAGAGTCCTCCCCGGGCCCTGCAGCTCCCGATACATCCGGCTCCTCCCCGAAGGCCTTTATGGCATCCGGGTGCTCTTTTTCAAATTTGCTTCTGAATCTGGGATGTTTGCCCTTGTGGCTTTCGCTCCCCTGGAGCTGCTTAATCTTATCACTGATAAAAAGATCAAAAACGCCGTAGCAGTCGGGACAGCCGAACCGGCTGTTCTCCACAAAATCATCAAAGCTGGCGCCGCAGGTGGGACACACCACCGCCGCCCTCTCATCCGTCTCCTCATCGTCCTCCTCAAGGCCCAAAAGCCCTGATAAGAGCCGCCCCAGCGGAAACTCTCCGTCTAACACAGCGCCGTACTGGCCGAAATCCATCTCTCTGGCGCAGTGGGAGCAGAGGTTGTGCTCTGTCTTTACTCCGTTAATGATCTCCGTATATTTTATGTTTGCTTCCCGTATCTTACATTTCTCACATAACATACTGCTCCTCCATCCGGGCGCTCGCCCATTCACAGGCCTTACCTGCTCACAGAAGGCCTTGTGTATCTGTCATAAATCTCGTCTACCAGCTGATGGACCTCATTCCGGGAAATATCCCTGCAGATGCCGCAGGCCAGCACCACGTCCAGGTTCTGGCGCATCTCTTCGATGGCCTGGATCTTATCCACATCCAGGGAAACCACCGCGCCTCTTCTCCGGTCCAGCTTTACAAAGCCCTCCTGCCGCAGAACGGAATATGCCTTATTTACTGTATGCATATTGATGCCAATGTGATCGGCCATCTGCCGCACCGAGGGCAGGGTATCCCCTTCCCGTATCACATCCGTAGCGATACCCATAATGATCTGATTGCGAAGCTGAATATAAATCGCCTCGTCGCTGTTAAAATCAATCTTTAATACCATACGCACACCATCTTTCGTTCTATGACTCATACCGGAACAGACTGCCGCAGTCTGAGCACCAACGTTATATCTGTTCTACAGGCAATATAACACCTGATGCTATTACTATAACAGGGAAATGAAGATCCGTCAAGAACCTCCCGAAACCGGAGATTATTTCCTGACGAATCCATACATTGCTGTGGCTGTGAAATTTTGCTACAGCAGCGCCAGCAGCTGGTCTACCATCTCTGCGGTGGTAGCCCAGCTGGTGGCAAAGCGCACTGCGGTATGGTTTTCATCCACCGGCTCCCATACGCTAAAGCCCACCTGGGAGCTCAAACGTCTGAGGGTATCATTTTCAAGGACTGCAAACTGCTGGTTGGTAGGGGAATCAATGAGGAACGGGATTTTCTTTTCCTTCAGGCCTTTTTTCAGCCGGTCTGCCATGAGGATAGCCTGGCGGCTGATGGTAAAATAAAGCCCGTCCGTAAACAGGGTGTCAAACTGCAGCCCCAGCAGGCGTCCCTTTGCAAGCAGGGCTCCGTGCTGCTTGATCTGAGTGACAAACTGTCTGGGCGCGTTATTTTTCGTAAATACCACCGCCTCCCCAAACAGCGCTCCCACCTTGGTTCCTCCAATGTAAAATACGTCACAGAAACGGGCGATATCCTCCAGTGTCACATCCGTATCCAGGCTCATAAGGCCATAGCCCAGGCGGGCCCCATCTAAATAGAGAGGAATCTTATATTCGCCGCAGACCCTGGAGAGAGCCGCAAGCTCTGCCTTCGTGTAAAGAGTTCCAAGTTCCGTAGGATGGGAAATATAGACCATACCGGGAAACACCATATGCTCATGGCTGCCGTCTTCATAAAAGGCTTTCAGATAGGCGCTTACAGTTTCCGCCGCAAGTTTCCCCTCCTTTTGAGCAAGGGCCAGAACTTTGTGGCCCGTAAGCTCAATGGCCCCGGCCTCATGGACGTTTACATGGCCGCTCTCTGCCGCCACTACGCCTTCGTAATTCTCTAAAAGGGAATCAATCACCGTCTGATTGGTCTGGGTACCTCCGGTAAGAAAATAGATATCTGCCTCCGGGCAGCGGCAGGCAGCGGCGATCTTTGCCTTCGCCGCTTCACAGTAGGGATCCGCTCCGTATCCCGGCGTCTGCTCCCTGTTTGTTTCCACCAAACGTTTTAAAATGGCCTCATGGGCCCCTTCTGTATAATCGCTTTCAAATGACAGCATGACTATCTCTCCTTTTTTTTTTGTGTGCCGGACGGTCCATAAAGCCTATGACAAGCTCCAGAATAAAATCCATGTCTTTAAACCCCAAAACCGGAGGCGCTTCAGGCCCTGCGGAAGCGTCCTGTCTATTGATGTTCCAAATATTTCCTTTCTTTTCATCTGCCCAGTCAGCCACATAGGCCAGCACCGTCTCCGGCCTGCATACCGGCTGGACAGAGATTGCGCTTCGCAGCGTCTCAAGCTTTGGATAAGCGGAATATTTCTGTCCTTCTAAAAGGATCAGGTCTGCTTCCGGAAAGAATGAAAAGAAGTCATGGACTTCCTTTTTTTCTTCTTTTATGACGCTGAACCGACGGTCAGAATAGACCGCCGTCCCACAGGCTCCGGCAGCTTTCATACGATAGCTGTCCGTGCCGGGGACGTCAGGGATAAAATCGTGGCCGTCGTGTTTGATCACGGCTGTTTTTAAGCCCCGACGGGAAAGTTCTTTTACAATCGCCTCCGCAAGCGCCGTCTTTCCTGTATTTTTTCGTCCGCTGACAGCCAGGACCGGCGGGGTCTCTCTTACCTTCAGGTTTTCATAGGCTTTGGGGCTGTTGACATTGGAAAACCAGCTGTCTGGGATATGTACAGTGCGGGTATCCAGGATACGGACATTCAGCCGGTCAAGAAACTCTCCCATCCGAAAGTGCCCTGCCTTCAGCCTTTCTTCCAGAACAGGAATGGCCCTTTTGCTGTAAAAAGCACAGACGGGATGAAGCCGTCCGTCTCTGGTGCGCCAGACCACAGCATCCTCCTCTTTACAGGCCTTTGCCAGATACAGAGCCATTTCCCTCCGGAAAAAGGGCATATCGCAGGGAACGAAAAAAAGGCCATTCAAAGACTCCCTCTCCCCGCAGCACTCCCGCAGGCAAGACCAGATGCCTCCCATAGGGCCTGCGGAAGTAAAAAGGGAAAGCTGGCTTATCCTGTCTGGAATAGACGGCCAGGAGCCCATGCCCTCTGCCTCCCCCTCCGCCTCCGAAACAAAACATGGCTTTCCAAGGGCCTTAAGTTCTCTTTGAATCCGGCTTCCAAAGGTCTCCCCCTGCCAGAGCAGCTTTGATTTATCCTGGTTTCCCATGCGGCTTCCGCTTCCGCCCTTTAAAAGGACGCAGCCCCATTCCATTGTCATCTTCTCATTCTCCTTCACCATAAGCACAGCCAGATGCCAAAAGACATCTGTCGGTGGTGTTCCTCTTTTGCTGCTGATGGTAAGCATACCAGTTTATGGGGCCAAAATCAATCCCGGCATGAATTTTCTGTCTGTTTTGTTTTTTGACACATGGTATCCGCCATGCGCATATCATAATCATTGAGATTATGTGCTTTCCATCCGCGGCTTTGGATGGAGGGTATCCGTTTCACACCGGGAGGACGGATTATGTGCGGAATTGCAGGATTTTTTCATCCGAAAGGGATCTATCAGAATAACAGCCTCAGGTTTAAGGAGCGGCTCAGCGCTATGGGCGCTGCCGTAAAGCGGAGAGGGCCGGATGATGAGGGGATATGGCTTGGAAACTTTATGGGACTGTCCCACCGCCGTCTTTCCATCATCGACCCCGAAGGGGGCAGACAGCCCATGGCAAACGCCTATAAGGATGGCTTCTGTGCCATTGCCTACAATGGGGAGCTTTACAATACAAAGGAAATTAAAAAGGATCTGCTTTCAAGAGGCTGCCGCTTTAAGACTTCCAGCGACACAGAGGTGATCCTGGTGGGGTACATGGAATACGGAACCGATTTCGTAAAACGCCTAAACGGCATTTTCGCCATTGCCATCGCCGACACCTCCTGCCAGACCCTGTTTCTTTTTCGGGATCGGGTGGGAGTAAAGCCCCTGTTTTATACCGTAACCCATGAGGGCGAAGTCATTTTCGGCTCTGAATTAAAGGCTCTGTTTGCCCTGCCGGAAATCAGCCCCAGGCTGGATATCGCCGGGGCCAATGAAATCTTTTCCCTTGGACCTGCAAGAACCGACTGCTGCGGTGTATTAAAAGATATTCGCGAGGTGCGGCCGGGGCATTTCCTTACGGTCAATTCCAGCGGGCTTTGTGAGGAGACCTACTGGAAACTGGAAAGCCGTCCTCATACAGACTCCTGGGAACAGACCGTGGAAAAGACAGCCTTTCTCGTCACTGACTCCATCCGGCGTCAGATGGTCTCCGACGTCCCCATCTGCGCCTTTCTCTCCGGCGGCCTGGACTCCAGTCTGGTATCCGCAGTCTGTGCCGCAGAGCTCAGGAAGAACGGAAGAAAACTTACCACCTTTTCCTTTGATTTTACAGGCAATGACCTGTATTTCCGCTCAAACGATTTTCAGCCCACCAGAGACCGGCCCTATGCGGAGGAAATGGCAGACTATCTGAAAACAGACCATCACTTCCTGGAATGCGGCAGTCTGACTCTGGAAAAACGGCTGTCTGATTCGGTGCTGGCTCATGACCTGCCCGCCATGGGAGATATTGACTCGTCCCTGCTCCAGTTCTGCTCCATGGTAAAAGATCACTGCAAGGTGGCCCTTACGGGAGAATGTGCCGACGAGATCTTCGGAGGCTATCCCTGGTTTCACAAAGAATCCTGTCTCAGGGCCAATACCTTCCCCTGGACCATGGATCTTGCACCCAGAAAGCTGCTTTTAAAGGATGATTTTCTGGCTGTACTCCACATGGACGAATATGTAAAGAACGCCTATGAGCATTCCCTGGCCCGGACTCCCCGGTGCCCGGAGGATACGCCTTTGGAGGCCAGACGCAGAGAAATCTCATGGCTGAACCTAAACTGGTTTATGAGAACCCTTTTAGAGCGGATGGACCGGACCAGTATGTACTGCGGCCTGGAAGCCAGGGTGCCTTTTGCCGACCATCGGATCATAGAATATCTCTGGAATGTTCCCTGGGAAATGAAGGCAAAGGACGGCGTGGCCAAGGGACTTTTGCGCCATGCGGCAAAAGGACTTCTGCCAGAGGAAGTGCTGTGGCGAAAAAAATCTCCCTATCCCAAAACCTACGATAAAAAATATGAGGTTCTTCTGGCCGGCCAGGTCCGTGAGCTGATCCATGATCCCAGTGCGCCTGTGATGGAATTTCTGGATCAGAAGAAGGTGGAAACCTTTCTTAAGTCCCCCTCTGATTACGGCAAACCCTGGTACGGGCAGCTGATGGCCGGGCCACAGATGATGGCATATATTCTGCAGGTCAATTTCTGGCTGTCACATTATGGCATAAAAACCCTTATTTCCTGATCTGAATCTGTCCTTCCCCAGAGATATCAGAAAAAAATCCCCTCTTTTTGAGAGAAACGCAGGGATTTTCCATACTGCGTTCCTTCCAAAATAAGAGGGGAATATCAGAACCTGTTATAAAGCAAGGGATGCTGCAATAGCGTCTGCCAGCGCTTCAATGTCTGCTTCCTGACCTGCTTTTAAAGAGGACTTAATGCTTACGGTAGGCTCAAGAATCTCCATATTCTTCATGCCTGCGATCATGTCCTTCATCTGTCTGGCAGCTACCATGCCCCAGGAACCGTTTTCTATCACTGCCACTGTGCGGTTCTGAAGAGCGTGGGCCTTTAAGTCGCTTAACACCCGCTCCATGCTGGTAAAAATACCGCCGTTGTAGGTTGCGGAGGCAAATACCAGATGGCTGCAGCGGAACGCCTCAGCTACCATGACAGACGGGTGCGTGGAGGAAACATCATATACGGCAATGTTGCGGATGCCTCGGTCAGCCAGCCTGCAGGCCAGAATATTGGCCGCATTCTCTGTATTTCCATAGATTGAACCATAGGCGATCATAACAGCCTTCTCTTCGGGGGCATAGCTGCTCCAGGTCAGGTATTTATCTACATACCAGCCTATATTTTCACGCCATACAGGTCCGTGAAGCGGGCATATCATCTGGATATCCAGTCCGGCAGCCTTCTTTAAAAGCGTCTGTACGGACGCGCCGTACTTTCCAACAATGTTCGTATAATATCTTCTGGCATCATCCAGCCAGTCACGTTCAAAGTTTACCTCATCTGCAAAAAGGTTGCCGTTCATAGCTCCGAAGGTGCCGAACGCGTCAGCAGAGAACAGGATCTTATCTGTGGTGTCGTAGGTGACCATAACCTCCGGCCAGTGCACCATGGGAGCCATCACAAAGGTATATGTGTGCTTTCCGGTGCAGAACGTATCATTCTCCTTAACGATCACGGCTCTGGAATCAATATCAAAATCGAAGAACTGCTTGATGATGTCAACGGTCTTTGCGTTGCACACAACCTTTACTTCCGGATAACGTCTTACCACATCTTCCAGAGTAGCACAGTGGTCAGGCTCCATATGGTTCACGATCACATAATCCAGAGCGCGTCCTCCTAACACTGCCTCCAGATTCTCGAAAAGCTGGCTGCTGACAGCCCAGTCTACCGTATCAAAAAGGACAGTTTTTTCATCCTTTAAAACGTATGCATTGTAGGAAACTCCTCTGGGAATAGGGTACGCATTTTCAAATAAAGCAAGACGGCGGTCCGTCCCGCCTACCCAGAACAAATCATCTTTAATCTTCTTAACGCAGTACATCTTTTATCTTCCTTTCCAAATAATTCGTTAAAATTCCCATGATTTTTACCGTAGGCAGTATAGCATATTTTTTTTTAAATGTCACTGTATTATTTGACAAACACAACGCATTTCAAACCGGAATCCGGCAGCTTTTTCAGCCCAAAATGCAAAGAACCCCCCGGAGCGCCGGGAAATATCCCAGGCTCCGGGGGAAGATCCTACAGATCAAAAATCTCAAAATCGTCGCTGTTATTTTTAGAGGAGCTTTCCTGTTCTTTTTGACGGGATTTGTGAACCGTCTCTTCTTCCGGCTCCGGGAAAGCAGGTTCTGTGTATACCACATTCTCATCTTCATCTTCCGAAAAATCCACGAAGGTGAGCTCCGGCTCTTCCTCCGGCTCTTGCTCCTGAGCGCTCTCCCCGTTCTCTTCTTCGTAAGAATCAAAGGTTTCCCCGGAATATGCCGGTTCTTCTGTCTCTTCCTTAAAGTCCGTCATATCCTCCGGTTCTTCGCCGGCCTCCTCTGTTTCCCAGACTTCATCTGCCTTTTCGTCCTCTTTATCTCTCTTTTCTGCAGGCTTCTTCCGGCCAGACACTCTCTCTTTTGTGCGCCTGTCCTTCTTTCCTGCTGCGGAAAGAATCAAAAGCACTACCAGAATCAGAGCGATTACGATCACCGCAATCAGCAGCGTGCGGAACAGATTGTAGTCTTTTCTTAACGAGTCGTACTGCGCTGCCAGCTGGTTGTATACGTCGGCTGACACTGCCTGGGAACCGCTGTCCGTGAAATACCGCTGAATGGTGCGCTCACTGCTCTTTACGTCATAACGGTACAGGCCCTTTTCGCCGGATTCGTTCATAGCATAGATCACACAGTACTGCGGATCCGTATCTCCCTCTGCTACCCAGCCAGTCACCTTATTGCCGTCGATCGTAATCGTGGTTGGAACCAGGCCTTCAGGCACTTCCACCGTATCATCCGGCTCCATGACGGTAAAGGTGCGCTTTGAGACATTCATCTCAAAGGATTTCTGCTCAGCAGGAGTTGTGGAGTCTGCACTTGCTCCGCCTTCTTCCTTGGTCACTACGATGGTATATTCTTTTGTTGTCTCACCGTCCTGAGCTGTTACCTTTACAGTAACGCGGTTTTCTCCCATCTGCAGTCCCTCATCTCCGGATACAGAGGTAGCGGCGCTGCTGTCAGCAGGCTCGGCGCTGACTACCAGCTTATCCACGTCCGTTCCCACTGTTACCGCGTAGGTATCTACATCTGCAGAGAACTCCGGTGACAGCGTGCCCGGTGATACCTGAAGGGATTTTAATGAGGCATCCTTGGAGGTGCCTGCCGCTGCCGCCACCGTGACCTTTGACTGCCCCTGCTGGTCAATTGTCACCAGCTTGGAGTTGCTGTCATAGACTTCCTGATCCTTGACTGTGATCTGGGAAGTTCCCGCTGTCAGCGCCTTAAAGGTCAGTTCATAGGACAGGGTGGTCTGGCCGTTTGCTCCGGCATCCCCATGAACCCTGACAGCTCCGTTGCCGCCGTCGGCGTCGGTTCCGCTTACAAATTCCAGACTCGCCGAGTCATATGACAGCATAATATCCGCTGTAGACAGGGCCTCGCTGCCGGTCACCTTCATCTTTACGGTAAATTCGCTTCCTACCGCTGCGGAAGGGTCAGAAAACGCGATCCGCCCGGTTGCTGCATAGGCGGTCATTGCGTACCATGGAAGCAGCACAGCCATTACGCATATAAACAGTAATGCCGCCGCTTTCTGTTTCATTCCTTTTATCATTTTCATTCCTGCTTTCTGTTCTTATTCATATCCGGCAGACGCCCCGCGGCGGCCCTTACGGGCTTACGCCCACAATGGTCACATTGCTGCCGCCGGGGGTGCTGCCGCTGCTTTGGGTGCTGCCCGGTCCGCCGGATGCGCCCGGTCCTGCCGGGCTGGAGGCGTTTTCACTTCCTCCTGAGGAGTCAGAAGAGCCTCCTCCCCCGGATGAAATGGGGCCGCCGTCCTGTTTTGCCACATGGATCGTGTACGTTCTTGTGCTGCCGTTTTCAGCGGTAACTGTGACGGCAATATCCACGGAGCTTCCCGTCAGCGCGATGTTTCCAGCTCCGGATACCGTTGCCTTGGAATCGGCTGCCTGGGCATTGATCTGTATACTGGAAACCGAGGTATCCACGATCAGGCTGTAGCTTTCTGTATCCTTTCCAAAGGAAGGCGTGAGGCTGTAGCCTTCTGCCGTCAGGGTGGAGAGCTTATTGTTGGGACTTCCGTCTCCCACCGGGGCCACACAGGCCGTCTCAGGCATATTGTTGTATATGGGGATCTCAAATTCCAGGGCCGAATCCTTTACGCTGCTGTAGGCCTTTGACAGGCGCTCCGCCTCGGAGGCCGCTCCCTGAATATTGGTCATATACTGATGCTTGTACAGATTGGAACCCTGTACATTGAATTTTTTTAAGTAAAACGTATTCTGGCCGGCCTTTACATAGTTATCCCCATAGTTCTTAGCACCGCCGATAATAGATTTTTCTACCGTATTCCAGGGACGGCCGTAGGAGCCGGACTGGGAGGCATAGCGAAGGCCCGTCTGGATGGCTGACATGGAGCCGGACTGATAGGCTTCTACATTAAAAAAGTTATAGTATCCCTCGTAGCCGGAATATTTTCCGGAAATCAGCGGGGAGGTGCCGCCCGTTCCCTGCTCCTGAAGGATCATGGCCGCCAGAACGTAGGGGCTGACACCAGACTGCGATGCCGCATCCATAATAATGTCTATATAAGAGCGGTTGGAACCAGGCGCTGTGGTCTGACTGCCGCCGGAGGAATCCGATGTCTGACCGCTGGTTCCTCCCCCAGGGCCGCTATTTCCCGAAACGGTACTTCCCTCTCCAGGGCCAGAGGTCTGGCCGTTTGAGGAGGCGTTTGTCCCCGGAGCCTGGCCTACACTTACGCTTGAATCGCCCCCGCTGGTTCCAGAAACAGTTCCCGGACCGCCGGAAGTGCTGCTGCCAGAAGCAGAAGCGCCTGCAGACTGTGTCTCCAAGCCGGAACCTGAAGGCCCCTGAGACTGTGTTCCCGTATTAGAACTGCCTGCTCCCGGCGCCTGCCCTACACTTACACTTGACATAACCAGATTATGTTCCCTTGGAGTAACGGAGGCGTGGGGGGCCTCCAGGCTGACATTCCCCGTCCCGCCGGAGGAGCTGCCCCCTGTTTTCCCCGTTACGCCGGGGCCGTATTCTGCATCCTCATCACTGCCCGAACTGCCTCCCGGACCGTCTTTTGAAACACTGCTGCCGGAAGAAGAGGAGGTTCCCGATCCGCTGTCTGTGTTTCCCGACCCAGTGGAACTGGTCGTACCGGAAAGGAAACTCCCCTCTACCATCTTTGACAGCCCCTCTCTGGTCTGGGTACCAGAGTTATACTCATGGGAAAGAAACTGGAAAACATAGGTATCATCCAGGAAATTTCTGGGATCCATATAGTAGCATATAATATCCTCTGACGCTGCGACCCAGTTGCTGCCGTCAAAGCCGGTCCAGGTACTGTTATCCCAGTTATAGGCGCCGCTTTCAACGGATTTCCAGGAGGAAATACTGCCGGACGACACCAGATTTCTTCCCAGAAGAGCCTCATTTTCAATGACGGTGCTCCAGTCAAGCCCCGTCTTTTTTGCCTTAAAGATCCAGTTTGGATACTGGGCATGGAGCTGCCGCAGTCCGTCTTTGTAGCTCTCCGGGAACCCTTCTGAACTCAGCTTTGCCTCAAATGCTGCATCTGTGGTATACGACACAGGAAGGCGAATGTATGCGGCTGACACATATCCCGTCTGCTGCGCCCCCCCTGTACCGGAAAAGCGGATTTGATACCAGGTATTTCCGTCTGTGCCGGTCTGTTCTCCAAGAATCTGAATGGAAGCGCCCGCCGCCAGACGTCCTACGGCCTGATAGCCCGTTCCTGCGCCGCTGCGGACATTGAGAGAGGACGCCTTTACCGTGGCAGCTCCCGTATAAGCATAGGAATCCAGCATATGGAAGGGGACAGAGCCAGGAAGCTGGACAGCCAGAGCCAGGCCCAGCATCACCGCCAGACCCCTTTTGTATTTTTTTACCTTCATGTGTATATGTATCTCCTGTCATGTTTTCCATAAAGGAACAGCTAAAAACAGACCTTCTATGGCATTTTCTCTATTATAATGACAAATATCGCCCTGTGTCAACTGCCACACAAAAAGTTCACACATCCCCAAATGAATCGTAAGAAAAGCTTAAAAAATGAAAAAAACCCCAAGAAGATGCGCCCAGGCTGCAGGCAGGGTAAGGGGCAGAATATCCCGGTCCGCAAAGAGGCCGTATTCCCCCAGTTTCTCATCGCCCAGAGTATACTCCACCCGGCCGATTAGATCTCCCTTTTTTACCGGTGCTGTAAGGCAGTCCGGAAGAAACACACGGCGTTTTACGTTTTCCTGCTCTTCTTTGCTTAAAAGAACCACCAAGCGGCTGTCCTGCTCCTTTTCTGCCATAACGGCCTTTACGATCCCCTCTTTGTTTTCTCCCCAGCAGATCCCGTTCTCTGTCCTGACCGTCTGATCTGGTTCCCTCATAAAAATGTCCGTAAGCTCATATTCCTGTATGCCATAGTTAAAAAGCGTTCTGGCATCACTCCATTTATAGGTCTTGTGAGGAGGCCAGCCACAGCCTAACAGGGCTATGATATAAAGTCTTTCTTCCTTTTTTAATGCTCCCGTATAACAATAGCCCGCTCCCCCCGTAAAACCGGTCTTCCCCGTCAGCGCCCCGTCCATCATAGTCAAAAGAGCATTGTGGTTGCGGCAGGAGAAGGAGCGTTTTCCCGACTGATCCGTAAAATAGTGGTCTCCTGCGCCGGTGATGGCAAGAAATTCCTCCCGCTTCGGAGATTGGGTTACACAATACCGCAGGATCAGGGCCAGATCGGCTGCCGTTGTGGAGTGAATCTTCTCCTTTCCCTCACGATCCTTCTCCCTGCCGTCCAGTCCGTTGGGGGTGATAAACCAGGTATCCCGGCAGCCAATCTGGTGGGCCTTTTCGTTCATCCTTACCGCAAACTCCTCCACAGAACCTGCAATCCCCTCAGCAATCATCACCGCGGCATCGTTGTAGGATTCCAGCATCAGGGCGTAAAGAAGATCCTTCAAAAGATAAGACTCCCCCGCTTTCACTCCCATGCGCACCTGCGGCTGGGAAGCAGCTTTTTTGGAAGCCTCAAACCACGCATCTGTGTTTCCTGCCTCCAGAGCCAGAATACAGGTCATAATCTTGGTTGTGCTGGCCATGGGCCGGCTGAGGCGCTCATTCTTGCCATAAAGAATCCGCCCATTGGAGCCGTCCATAAGAACCGCGGACTGGGAATAAAGCTTCAGTTCTGCAGAAACGCTCTGTGTTTGGGATACAGGAACCACCGGGGCGGCCGTTTCTTTTAAGAACTTCCCATCCGGCCCCATATCCCCGGCAAGATGCAGACACAGGCTCAGCTGCCCTGCAAGACACAGTGCTGCCAGCACCTGTCTCACCCGTTTTTTTCCTGTCTTTTCTCCCCTTTCCATACTCATGTTCCCATCTTTGCCCCATTTTCTTCCTCCTATCCTATTCACAAAGAGCCTGTAATATTCTTGCGCAGGAACACACCTTCTGGTATGATGATACCAGCCAGAAACAAAGACAGGCTGCAAATGTTTTTGAAATAAAGAAAGGTTGGCATACCATGATCAAAAAACAGCTTTCCTATCTCATTTCCCCCGAAGACGCAGGTCAGACCGTAGAACAGTTCCTGCGAAAAAAAGGCTATTCCCATCGCCTGGTAGTTCATCTGAGGAATACCCCTCTGGGACTTTCCATAGGCAAGGAAACAGCCTATACCAGCCATATGCTAAAACCAGGAGAAATACTTCTTGTCACCCTAAAGGAGGAAGAAAACTCGGAGCATATCGTTCCCACCAGGCTTCCTCTCTCCATTGCGTATGAAGACGAGGATATCCTGGTAGTAAACAAAGCCCCCGGTATGCCCATTCATCCTTCCCAGGGCCATTTTGAAAATACTCTGGCAAACGCTGTGGCCTGGTACTATCAGAGCTTGGGGGAATCCTTTGTCTACCGGGCTATTAACCGGCTGGACAGAGATACCTCCGGCCTGCTGATCATCGCCAAGCATATGCTCAGCGCCTGTGTTCTCTCCGATCAGATGGTAAAACGTCAGATTCACCGGGAATACAGGGCCATTGTCTGCGGCCAGACACCGGAATACGGTTTAATAGACCAGCCCATTGGACGCGCCCCCGGCTCTACGGTTCTGCGCAGAATCGACTGGGAGGAAGGCGAGGCAGCCAGAACCCATTTCTGGCGGCTCTCCTATGATGAAAAACGGGATCTGTCCTATATCCGCCTCAGCCTGGAAACAGGACGAACCCATCAGATCCGGGTTCATATGGCCTCCATAGGCCATCCTCTGCCGGGAGACTTTCTCTACCACCCCGACTGCCGCTGGATCAGCCGCCAGCCGCTCCACTCCTACCGGCTGGACTTTATCCACCCCGTAAGCGGCAGGGAGCTTTCCTTTACAGCTCCCCTTCCTGAAGATATGGCCTCTCTTGTACCCTACATCCACCGCAGCCCCTTGGGATAATGGTTTTTCAAAATCCCTCCTGTCAGCTTGCACCACCCAAGGCTCCAGCCGTCTGTGCACATCAGCACCCAGCCTTTTTCCGCTCCGGTCAGCTGCTCCAGCTGACACGCCAGGGCCTCTCCTTTTAAATAAGAGATCACCTCCCGGCCGTCTGACGCCATCTCATACACATTTTTCGCTTCCCCCGGAAGCAGAGTCAGCGCAAGGGCATGGGACGGCTCAAAGCGGTTCTTTTTCACCGTTCCCAGATGAAGCCCCGGACGCAGCACCCGCATTCCCTTAAAGTCAGGCATCTGAGGCGGCAGAAGGTAAAGCTGATCCTTAAACATCACATATTCCCTGCGTTTGAACCACACCTTCCAATCCTTTAAGGTTTCCTTTAAGAACGATTCCAAACACGCAAATACCTCCCGATCCTTCCCATGCTCCAAATAAGCCGGAGACTTTCTGCGGGGTTCTCCCATTCCCGGATCTTCTCTGCGCTTTAACACCGCAATAAAATGGCCTTCTCCTTCCAGACGGTGGGGCAGCAGCCGGAACGTCCGCTCTATATGATAATAGTCTCCTTTTTCTTCGCGTGGTTTTTTCTCATCATATCCAAATCCGGCCCATTCCCGTTTTCCATGAGAAAATTTCTCGCATCCCTTCTCATCTTCAAGAGAAAATTCCTCATGTCTTTCCAGAAAATCCAGAATCGCCTGCTCATTCTCCTCAGGTGCAAAGGTACAGGTAGAATATACCAGTCTCCCTCCCGGGCGTATCATCCTAGCGGCCTGATCCAGAATCTGCCCCTGGCGGGCTGCGCACATCTTCACATGATCCGGGCTCCACTGGCTGCGGGCCTCTTCATCCTTACGGAACATCCCTTCCCCGGAGCAGGGGGCATCCACCACAATCCGGTCAAAAAATTCGGGGAAATACTCTGCCAGCCTGCCAGGCTCTTCGTTGGTCACCACACCGTTTTTCACTCCCATCCGTTCCATATTCTGAGAAAGGATCCTGGCTCTGGCCGGGTGGATCTCATTCGAGAGAAGAAAGCCCTGTCCCTTGAGCCGGGAGGCAATATGGCTGGACTTTCCTCCGGGCGCCGCACACAGATCCAGCACCCGCTCTCCTGGCCTGGGATCCAAGAGTTCTACTACCGCCATGGCGCTGGGCTCCTGGATATAGTATAATCCTGCCTCATGGTAGGGATGCTTGCCCGGTCTGGCCTCCGCCCCATAATAATACCCCTCTTTTGCCCACAAAACAGGCGAAAGTTCCGTACCGAGCCGCTTTTCTACAAGAGCCGCCAGCTTTGGCACACTTCCCTGCTCCCAGTCCTTTTCTTTCCCCTCTTCTGATTTTAGGCTGTTAAACCTCAGACCCTGAACCCGCTCCTTCTCATAGCTGGCCTCAAAGCGGTCATACTCCTCTCCCAGCAGTTCTCTCATACGCACCTTAAAAGCTTCCGGTAATGTTATCATTCTTCTCTCTCCTGTATATAAAATGGATGCAGCGCATCCGATCCTGTTAAAAAGACCGGGCCTCCGCTTTCCTTGGGGGTCCGGTCCTTAAATGCCTTTTATATCAGAGCCGCTTCTTACAGCAGGATCTTGTAGTCATCCGAAGGCTCGCCATTTACAACATAGTACGCCGCATTCTCCTCTGCTACGATGTACAGCTCAAATTCTCTGACCGCTGCATCTTTGTGGTTCTCTTTAAAGTGTTCCATTGCAGCTGCCAGAACTTCCTTCGCAGCCAGATCCTTTCCATTATACTGAAAATGTACGCTGGTCTTTGGCTCAGCGGCTTTCTTTGCTGCAGTCTTTTTGACAGGAGCCTTTTTGGCCGCCGCCTTTACTTCCTCAACCGCCTCCTCTGCCGCTTTCTTTACAGTAGCTGTCGTTGCTGCCAGAACCTCTTTTGCTGCGGGGGCGGCCTCCCTTACTGCCTTCTTTGCCGCAGACGCGGTAGATGCTGCCCTTGTAGTTCTCTTCGTTGCCATGATAACCTACCTCCCTATGATGTTGTATCCGATCCTTCCGATCGCCCAGCCAGACGGCCTCTGTTAAACATTTTTTTATGTAAATCCCAGATGTATTAAGGAAATTATAGAATGATTTCCTGCTTTTGTCAATGTGCATACCATCCCAAAAACGGCAAAAAATCTTCAAAGCAGTTAATCATTATATAAAACTGCCGGCGTGTCTGTTCCCTCATGAAACCGGCTGTATGACCACCCCGGCCGTTTGACCGCTGTCTGCCGGAGCAGATTCAGAAGTCTGGGTCTGAAGGGCTGTCTGGGAAGGCGCTGTCTCTTTAGACACACCCGGACCGCCCTGAGAAGCCTCCTGAGAAGCCTGAGAAGAAGCCATGCCCGGACCGCCATTTTCTGAGATTTTATCTCCCGCGGCGCTGGTTTCTCCTGCTCCATTTCCCTGACCTGTTTCAGGAACCTTTGTCTCCTCGGGAGTCTGTGCCGCCGTGGGTGCCTGGGACTGCGTTTCTGCAGGAGTCTGAGGCTGTGTCTGCGCCGGAACGGATGGGGCAGTCTGCACCGGCTGTGTTTGTGCCTCTGCCTTTCCGGAGGCCTTGCTGGTCTCCTTGCTTTCTGTACCCTCCAGATTATAGCAGATCACTGGCATTCCCTTATAAACATTCTCATACAGCGTCTTTGCCGCCTCATAAGGCATATTGACGCAGCCATGGGAGCCGTTCTTTTTGTAAATGGTTCCGCCAAAGGTATTTCTCCAGCTAGCGTCGTGAAAGCCAATGCCGCCGTTAAAGGGCATCCAGAACTTAACCGGACTGGCGTAGCCCTCCCCCTTTAGCACCGCATCTCTCTGCTTATAGGTCAGGCTGAACAGTCCCGGCGGTGTGGTATAGCCCTTTGACTGATTGCCGGAGACAAAATCTGATTCCAGGATTTTCTTACCGTCCTTATAGAAGAACAGATGCTGGGCGGTGAGATTGACCTCTGCGTATGTAGTTCCGTAATCGTTTCCGTCCCGGCTGGCCGCTGTCTGCATATAAACCGGCTCTCTGGTCACGCTTTCTCCATTTAAAATGTCAGCCTTCAGCTGCGCTGCTTCTGCTGCCCCATCGATCCGCCAGCCATAGACGCCTGCTACTTCCACCTCAGGGCCGTAGCTGGTCTTAAACTTCCGTTTGGTATAGGCGGTGTTGTATTTGGACCCCAGTTTTTTTACAAAGGCCGCAATCTGTTCATCGTCAAAGACGGGCTGGCCATTTTCATTATAGGACACCCACTGGCTGATGGTTCCTCCGTCCAGCACCTCGCTGCGGCTTCCAAAGGTATATGTCACAGACATGGCCGCAAAGCGGTTGATTTCCTCCAGGCGTTTTGCCAGCGCCTCGTCATCGGCCCTAACTTTGGGTTCCTCATAGCACCCCGCCTGATCCAGATCCAGTTCTGTCCTTAATTCATGAACAGCACCGCATACAGCCTCTTTTGTCCTGGCAGCATTTAAAAGCGTGCCCTCTGTCTCCGGCAGGATAGAATATCCCTCTCCCTGCTGAAATTCCGAAAGCGCTGCATCGGACGGCGCCCTGGCAATCGCAGGATCCAGCTGGGGAAGCCCCGACAGCGCCTGATCCAACTGATCCTCGTCAAAGCTTATGAGGGCCTTTATATCATACTCCGGCCCTCTGGCCAGATAAAGGGGCCATGCGTAGGGATCCTGCTGGCGCAGGATTTCTTCTAGACTCCCGTCAAACTCCGCTTTCAGGCTGATCTCACTTCCTGAAATTACCGCGCTTTCATCCTCGCGCATGGAAAGCTTCAGTTCGTAGGCTGCCGCTCCTGACGCGATCATCTCCTTTACCTCATCTGCAGTCTTTCCCCCTACGTCCATTCCATTGATCGCAGTATGAGGAAAATAGGCTGTCTCATACCGGCCAGCCTGCCAGATATATCCGCCGATGCAGATCACAGCCGCAGCAGCCGCGCCGATTCCCACTGTTTTCCAGGGAAAGGGGCTGTCTTTTGAATTGCGGGCCTGCTCCCGCATCCGCAGCTTAAACGCCTCCTTGCTGCGGCTGACCGGCTTTTTCTTCTCAGTTTCACTCATTGATCTTAACCTTTCTGTCTCTGTTATTCATCCACTGATACAAATCCCCCTTTAAATACGCCTGCCGTCCTTTAAAACCTTTCCGCTGAAAACCATATATACCGCTATTGCCGCGGCGCTTGCAATCACGTCGGATACCGGCTCTGCAAAGAATACATTTTCCACTCCCAAAAACGCCGGAAGCGCCAGCATGGACAGCAGATACAGCGTCTTTCTGAACATGGACTGGCTGATGGCAAGGCCTGCGGCCCCCATCCCTGTAAATCCGTCCACTACCTCATACTGAATAGCCAGAGGGATGATTCCCAGGGTACTGATCCTGATGGCCCGAACGCTCATATCCACATAGGCACTGTCTCTTGTAAATATCTCTGCAAAGTACCCGGACACCGTCATGGCAATCACAAACATAATGGCAGTAAACACGATTCCCAGGGCGACGATGTGTTTCTGAGCCCTGCGGATCCGGTCGGCACGGCCCGCTCCATAATTATAACCTAAAATCGTCTGTGTTCCGCCGGTAATTCCTCCCAGCGGCATGGTAACCATAAGCATAAAGCTCTGAACAATGGTATTGCAGGTCAAAAGCACATCCCCCGTCTCCCCCGCTCCATAGTGTCGGATCACCATATTCATAATAATGATCAGCCCGCTGTCAGAGGCTGTGATCAAAAAGGGCGACAGTCCCAGTGTCAGCACCCTGGCCATCAGCCTTTTATCGTATCCTCCGAAGGTAATCCGCACCAGAGGCTTCTTCCCAAACAGGAAAGCCAGAACATAGGCGCAGGAAGCAAGCTGGGACAGCACCGTAGCAATAGCCGCTCCCTTTACCCCCATATCAAATACAAAAATGAAAACAGGATCCAGCACAATATTGCTCACAGCCCCCAAAAGCACAGATTTCATACCGGTCTTTGCAAAGCCCTGACAGATAATAAACTGGTTCATGCCCGTGGCAAGAAGGGCAAAGGCCGTTCCTGACAGATACCAGCTTAAATATTCATCTGCATAGGGAAAAATCGCTTCGCTGGCTCCAAACGCCATCAAAAGCCGGTCTTTAAACAGGTAAATTACGGCCATGAGCACCACTGACATAACACTTAAAAGCACAAAGCAGTTGGCAACCACCTTCTCTGCTGCCTTTTCATTTTTCTGTCCCAGCCGGATGCTCATAAGAGGCGCTCCGCCAATCCCCACCCAGCTGGCAAATGAGGTGATCAGCGTCACCACCGGACCGCACACTCCCACCGCCGCCAGGGCCGGAGCGCCGATCTGAGGGATATTTCCTATGTACATACGGTCTACAATGCTGTATAAAACGCTGACAAATTGAGCCAGCATGGAAGGAAATGCAAGCTTCCATACCAGCTCTCTTATGTGATCTGTATCCAGATTATTTTCCAGTTTCACGATAATCTCCTTATATCATATCTTTTCGTGTATCATCGGTCCGTTTTTCCCCGAAACCGGTTCATCTCCCCCGCCAGTTCTTTCATGCTCCCAAGCATACTGTCAAAGGCTCCGAACCTGTACAGGCTGGCTGCAAAAAGCCCCAGCGGCACTGCCAAGATCATTCCCGCCAGCCCTTTTATTTTAAAGCCCAGATAGAGAAGGAAAAGTGTCAGAAGGGGATTTAATCCCAGAGTATCCCCTACCAGCTTAGGCTGCACCAGCTGACGGATCACCTGAGTCAGGATATAGATCAAAATCAGCCCCGCCGCAAAGGCGTATTCCCCTCCCAGTATCTTTATCAGTCCCCAGGGAATAAGGGCTGTGCCCGTGCCGAACACCGGCAGGAAATCAAGCAGGGCGATCAGCAGAGCCCACAACGGCCCATAGCTTACTCCCAGGATAAAAAATCCTGCGCCCAAAATCAGCCATACCACGAACATGATCTTAAACTGCGCCATAAAATATCCGCCGATGAGGCGGCGGGCTTCTCTTCTTAAATGATCCGAATACCGCCCGGTCCACTCCGGCAGATGGCTCCTTAAGGCTGTCACGATCCGATCCCGGTCTGCAATAAAGAAGTACGCCGAAAGGATGATCACCACCGAATACACCAGCACCGCAGGGATCCCCTTTGCCACTGTTCCGGCTGCCTCCATGGTTGGGGATGCGATGGATTCCGCCAGCTTTCCGATATAGGCTCCCACATTATCCCCCAGCGCCAGCCAGGATTCCCGCAGATTCTCCGGCATAAAATCCATCAGGCGGGTTAGCTTTAAAAGGCTGTTCTGCACATCCCCCTCGATTCCCGCATACAGCGCCGGCAGATCCTGGATAAAAGATCCCATAAAACGGGCCGTTCGGGAGATCACAAGGTAAAGCAGACCGATCACCAGCGCCAGCGCCCCTGCCACAATGACAATAGAGCTGTGACGGCGCACCAGTCTAAGTCTGCGCTCCAAAAAACGCACCAGCGGGTTGGCGATCATGGCGATGATCCATCCTACAACAAAGGGCATGAAAAATCCCAAAAGCTTTGGTCCCATAAAGCAGAGGAGAAACCACCCTGCCGCTGGAATCAGTATATTAAGAACCAGGCGCAGAATATGCTGCCATCCGGGTTCCTTTTCCTTCTGTCCTGTTTCGATTCCGCTCAAAGCGCTTATTCTCTCCTTTCCTGGATAGGAGGTTTCTTAAACCTCTTTTATGATCCGCTCCAGCTCTTCAAAGAGCCGGTCCATCTCTTCATCCGTGCCAATGGTGATCCGCAGGCTGTTGTTAAGCCCCGGAGTCTTAAAGTACCGCACATAGATCTGTTTTTCCTTCAGCGCCTGAAAAATCCCTTCCGCCCCCGCCTTCCTGTGAGTGACAAAAATAAAATTGGCCTGGGAATCCGGAAAGGTAAAGCCAAGCTTTGCCAGCCGCTTTTTGGCCCTCTCTCTGGAAGCCACAATCTGTTTTACCCTTTTTTCAAAATAAGCCCGGTCCTTTACCGCCTCCGCTCCCAGAATCTGGGAAGGCAGGTTCATCGTATATGAATTGTAGGAATATTTTACATCGTTTAACGCCCGGATCAGATCGGGATGGCCCATGGCAAAGCCGATCCGCAATCCGGCCAGCGACCGTGATTTGCTGAAGGTCTGGATCACCAGAAGGTTTTCATAGCGGTCCAGAAGGCTTAAGGCCGAAGGGCCTGCAAAATCGATATACGCTTCGTCCACCATGACCACCGCATCCTGATTGTTCCTTAAGATCTCTTCCACCTGATCTAAGGGCATATATACACCCGTAGGGGCGTTTGGGTTCGGAAAAATGATTCCGCCTGTGTTTCCATGATAATCAGCCGGGTCAATGGTAAAATCCTCTCTTAAAGCCGGCGTTTCATAGGGGATTTTAAAAAGCTCTGCCCATACTTTATAAAAGGAGTAGGTCACCTCAGGAAATCGAATGGGCTTTTTTGAGTTAAAAAAGGTCATAAAAGCCATGGCGATCACATCATCAGAGCCGACCCCCACAAAAATCTGATCCTCTTTCAATCCGTAATACTCTGCCAGAGCCTCGGTCAAAACAGACGCCGCCGGATCGGGATATTTGCGCAGCCCATCCGTATTAAACTCTTTTAAAGCCTTTATCACGCCAGGGGCAGGGGGATATGGGTTTTCATTTGTATTTAATTTAACCAGGTTTTCACCCTTCGGCTGCTCTCCCGGAACATAAGGGGTCACCCGGCGGATCGTATTTTCCCAAAGTCTCATGATCATTCTCCTCTCAGCCCATACGCCTTTGCGATTCTCTTAAAGCCCGGCAGGGAACGCCGGATCTGGTCATAGGATACACAATAGGATATCCTTACATATCCGGGGCAGGCAAAGGAGCTGCCCGGCACCACCAGGATACGCTCCTGTCTGCAGGCCTCGCAGAATTTCTTCTCATCCGGTTCCGGTGATTTCACAAACATATAAAAAGCTCCCTGAGGCTTTACACATTCAAATCCAGCCTCCCTAAGCCCCTGATACAAAAGATTCCTGTTTCTGTCATAGGCCTCAAGATCCGCCTGCTCATCTACACAGCGCATAATCACCCGCTGCATAAGAGAGGGGGCATTGACGGAGCCTGTGACCCGATTGGCAATCACAGCCGCGTTAAATACCTCGCTGCTATCCGTCAACTCATCCGGGATCACCAGATAGCCGATGCGCTCGCCGGGAAGAGACAGGGATTTGCTGTAGGAATAGCAGACCACTGTATTATGATAAAATTTTGTTACATAGGGCACCTCAACGCCGTCATAAGCCAGTTCTCTGTAGGGTTCATCAGAAATCAGCACGATCTGGGTTCCAAAGGCCTTCTCTTTTTCCTCTAAAATCGAGCCAAGACGGGTAAGTGTCTCGGCAGAATAGATCACGCCGGTGGGGTTGTTGGGCGTATTGATGATCACGGCCTTTGTCCGCTCTGTGATTCGTCTGGAAAGTTCTTCCAGATTCGGCTGAAAGGTATCTGTATCCGGCAAAACGACCTCCAGTATGCCGTCATAATTGCGGACATAATTTCCATATTCCACAAAATACGGGGCAAAGGTGAGAACCTGGTCTCCCGGATCTAACAAGGTCTTGAGAATTACATTCAGGCCGCTGGCCGCTCCCACGGTCATCAGAATATTTCCCATATGAAAGGCCGTATGAAAGCGCCGGTTTAAGGAAACTGCTATGGCTTCCCTTACATCCTCAAAGCCTGCATTGTTCATATAGCCGTGGACCAGTGCAGATGGTTCCTCCCTGACAATGTCGCAAATTGCCTGGTTCACTGCCGCCGGAGCGGGCACATTAGGGTTTCCCAGGCTGAAATCGAATACGTTTTCCGCCCCGTACACGGCGGCCAGACGTTTCCCCTCCTCAAACATGGCGCGAATAGCTGAATTATTGTTTACGAGCGGGGTCATTTTTTTTGAAATCATACTCATGTCCTCTCTTTCCGGGCAAAAGCCGGCGCATTGTCCGCTCCGGCCGCTGTCCTGCCGGCACAACGCCGCGGTTTTTGCCGATTTATGACAGCGAAAAACGCAGCGGAGGCTGCTCACTTGATTGTATCCTTGATGGTAAGGATTGTCAATACAAGGAGTAAATTTCTCCGCTGCGCCGTATGGGCATTATTTACTGCTGTGCCGGGCGCCCCGCCGCTTCTGCTATTCCTGCAAACAGGGCTTCTATTTCCGGAGTAATGGCGTCGGGCCATAGCGTCGCGGCAATGTCGCTTCCATCTTTCATAAGCACAGAAACCGGCATGGTGTATCTCAGCTCTTTTTCCGGCTTACAAAGTCCGTTCATATCCGCCAGATCACGATTTCTTAAAGCCGGCATCAGCGTTTCAATGTCCTTCGGAGCATCAAACAGCAGACTGCCTGTTTCCTGATAATGAGGATTCTCTCTCTGAAGCGCCGACAGCGTTTCTCCTTGAGGCAGTTCCTCGCTTACACCATACTCATCCATAAAAGCAGATGAGACGTCTATGGAAATACTGACTGTGTTTTCCGGTACAAAATATGTTTCCGGTCTCTGCCCCAGTGTTTCCAGAACCTTAAGCGTATTTGTAAAGGAGGGATAGACCGGCCAGTGTATTGCGGCGTCGGTCAGATAATCCCCCATTTTCTCTGCCGGAGGGATGGCTCCCATAACCCCCTCTCGATCCAGCCCCAGGGCGATTCTCACCTTCTCTTCATAGCAGGCAGACTCTCGGTTCGCAAGTTCCCCCTGATGCTCTGCCATATACCGGCAGACATCCTTTCGCACAAGCTGCAGAGATGCCACCGGATCCTCCTTCCTGCGCTCCTTAATCGTCTGAGCCATGAGATCCTGCTGATAAGCGGTCAGCAGCCTCTCTATCTCATCCCTCTCTGTGGTTCTTAAGCTGTCGATGGCCCCGGCCTGACAGGATGCATATCCGATTTGCTCCGGTGTTTCCGTCAAAATCGGATACAGTCCCCTCTTATAGGCCTCCTGATCATAAACAGTCTCATAAGCCTTATAAGCCTCTGACGTATCCTTCAGGTTCACCCAGTATTGCCGGCGGACGGTGCGTCCGTTTTTTAACGTATAGGATACGGTCACTTGAGAACCGTATATATTCATATGGTCAGCCCCTTCCTTTACTGCCACAAAAACCGATGCAGGCCCGTCAGCTCCGCCGATTACGGACACAGCCGTTCCATCGGGATACACATCAGAAACCGCAGACAGTCCGGCCTCCCCAGGATCCAGTTCTTCTTCCCATCTGGCAAGATTCATTTCCCTGCTCTCTTTTACGTAGTCACAGCCTGCCTGAGCAATGGCCAGCACGGCCTCAGAGTCAGTAAGCTTCATATGCTCTCTTACAAATTCCCTCGGCGTCCTGTATTTTATCTCCTTCCCTTCTTCTTTCTCCTCCACCATAGGCTCTGACACAAGAAAACGGCTGTCGTTTGAGATCTCCAGACTGGAATATTCAATCTCCTCTGCCTTTGGCATATAGGAATCATATCCATACCAGTCATACCGGTAGCCGCAAAAGACCAGCACGCCGGCCGCCAGGCAAAAAGCCAGCTGAAGTCTGTGGGAAAAGAGCTTCTTAAAGTCAAGATGATATATAATCTCTGTAATACAGTGAGTAAGCACAATCCCCACTGCAATCCCAAAAATCCCCCATTTTACCTGGCTTTGAAGGGCCCAGAAGAAAAGTCCTCCTCCCAGTCCGCCAAGAAGGACCATCAGGACGCGGATCGGCGCCATGGTTCGTTTAAAAGCCATGGCTCTTCCCGCCGCCTCCAGAGGACGCAGGCGGTAAAGCTCCAGAGATGCGCCAGTCAGCGCCAGCCATGCAAACGCCGTTTTTACCGCTTCCTTCAGATATCCGCCTCTATTCTCCCCGGCCACGGCGGCGGACCAGATATAGGCTCCTAAAGGCGACAGCCTGCGGAGCATCCATGTATAAGGCGACTGACTTATATTCCAGACATCATCCGGCGCCGTCACAAAAAAGGTACTGGCATAATTTGCAAGAATCCATGCCGCCAGAGGAAAGAAGGCAAAAAAGACCGTCGTCCCCAAAAGCCCCACTGCCACATTTCCCGTCATCATCATGGCAGCTGTAACAGTGCCGTACAGCAGGCTGTAATATAAAAGGTTCATCCCAAATCCAACCGCCATCTGTCCTATAAATCCATCCGGCAAAACGCCGTAGGCTGCCGCCGCCGCCACAAACAGAAGGCAGCCCGTCAGGTAAGCCGCCGCCGGAATCAGGAGGCCGTTCAGATACCGCGCCGCGAATATCATTTCCCTTCTCACCGGAATACTGTGGTAAAAATCCACCTTTTTCCTGTTGTGAAGATAGGAAAAGCCGGTTACTCCCACGATCACAGCAGCCGCCAGAAACAGCGTGACCATTGCTCCGTTTCCGTAAGAGATCTGATCCAGCACGGCTTCTGTTTTACATATTTTCACAAACTCCTGATACTGCTCTGGGGTCAGCCCCTTCTTCTGCATAAAATCAAGCAGGCTGTATGCTGAATATCCGGTGCGCTGAGCATTTTCCAGCGTAAGGGCAAGATTGACCGGCATAGCAAAGAAAAATATCAGAAGAAGCAGGGCGATCACCCAGACCCGCCGCTTCATATCCTCCTTCATCAGTCTCCAAAGCTTCGCAAAAACGCCTTTAGAACACAAGCTTTTTAATGTCATATCCAGCCACCTCCGTTTCACTGATAAAGATCTCCTCCAACGTCAGAGGGATACATTCAAAAAATACCGGCTCATAGGCCTTTATCTTCTCCTCCACCTCTTCTCTGGTTCCCCGGACAGTCAGGGTAAGCAGTCTGCCCCTCTGCTCGGATGACAGACACTTAAGGGTCACCAGATCCTCAGGCCCCATACCTGGCTGCAGGACACACTGGATCTTGTGGATGTTTAATTTCATATCATCAAGATCCCTTGAAAGCAGGATGCCGCCCTTGTGGAGCAGGCCCACATGGTCGCAGATATCCTCCAGTTCCCGCAGATTGTGGGAAGCAATGATAGGGGTTAAATTTCTGTCCTCCATATCAGCGGCAAATATACTTTTTACCGCCTGGCGCATCACCGGATCCAGGCCGTCAAAGGTCTCGTCGCAGAAGAGGTACTCCGTGTTGGCACAGATCCCGCAGATCACCGACACCTGCTTTTTCATACCCTTTGAAAATGTATGGATCCTGCGCTTTTCATCCAGGCAGAAGCTTTTCATCAGTCGGTGAAAACGCTCCTTGTCAAACCGGTCATATACCCTGGAATAATAGGTCATCATATCAAGGGGCGAAGCGTTGCTGAAGAAATACATCTCATCAGAGATATAAAAGAATTTCTTCTTTGCCTCTGTATTTTCATAGATCTCCTGACCGTCGAGGGTGATCTGCCCCTCATCAGGCTTTAAAATACCGCTGGCAAGACGCAAAAAAGTAGATTTTCCCGCGCCGTTTGTACCGATCAGCCCAAATACGCTCCCCTCCTGGATCACCGCGTCAATATGATCAACCGCCAGAATATCCTCAAACCGTTTCGTCAGCTGTACTGCCTGTATCATGTTCCATGCCCCCTTCTCTCTTATTTTCCTTCTTATCCAGCACCCGTTCCATCCTCTCCCGGATCCGGTCTGCCCCGATACCAATCTGAAGCCCTTCCTTTATCGCCTCGTCAAAGCGCATTTCCCACTCCTTATGGCGGCTGCTCCTTAACCGGCTTCCCTCAGCCACGAAACTGCCCTTTCCCTTGACGGAATAGATATATCCTCTCCGCTCCAGCTCCACATAGGCCCGCTGGATCGTGTTGGGGTTGATGGAAAGCTCCGTAGCAAGACTGCGGACCGAAGGAAGCTTCATATCCTCTGTCAGAACTTCCTGGAACATCAATTCTTCAAACCGTTCCGTGATCTGCTCATAAAGAGGCCTCCGGTCCCTGTAATCCAGCACGATCATAGAGATCTCTCCTTTCTCTGTCTCAACTGTACTAATATCGTTAATACAGTTATCCTGAGACCAGAGTACCATGGGCCATTCCAAAATACAATAACAATTTTCTTACGATTTTCTTTTCCGGCAGATAAACGCAAAAAGGCGCGGCATAAAGCGCCGCGCCTGAATCATATCAATGCTGGTAAAACATATTTGGTTTTTACTTCTGAGGGCCAGCGGATACCAGTGCCTTTCCAGCTGCGTTGCTCTCGTACTTGGCGAAATTCTTAATGAATCTGCCGGCCAGATCCTGTGCCTTAGCATCCCACTCTGCAGCGTCTGCATAGGTATCTCTTGGATCCAGGATCTTTGGATCTACACCAGGAAGCTCTGTGGGAACTTCAAAATTAAAATATGGAATGGTCTTGGTAGGAGCATTTTTGATATCCCCGTTTAAGATCGCATCAATAATCCCGCGGGTATCCTTAATGGAGATACGCTTGCCTGTACCGTTCCATCCTGTATTTACAAGGTAGGCCTTTGCGCCGCTTTTTTCCATTCTCTTAACCAGCTCTTCTGCATACTTGGTTGGATGCAGCTCTAAGAAAGCCTGGCCAAAGCAGGCGGAGAATGTAGGAGTAGGCTCTGTGATGCCGCGCTCTGTACCTGCAAGCTTTGCTGTAAAGCCGGACAGGAAATAATACTGTGTCTGCTCTGGGGTCAGCTCAGAAACAGGAGGCAGTACGCCGAAGGCATCTGCGGACAGGAAGATCACGTTCTTTGCTGCAGGGCCTGCTGAAACAGGGCGAACGATCTTCTCAATATGTTCAATGGGGTAGGATACACGGGTGTTCTCGGTTACGCTCTTGTCATCGAAATCGATCTTGCCCTCTGCATCCAGAGTAACATTTTCAAGCAGAGCATCACGGCGGATGGCATTGTAGATATCTGGCTCAGACTCCTTATCCAGGTTGATTACCTTTGCGTAGCAGCCGCCTTCGAAGTTGAATACTCCGTTGTCATCCCAGCCGTGCTCATCATCACCAATCAGCAGTCTCTTTGGATCTGTGGACAGAGTGGTCTTTCCAGTGCCGGACAGGCCAAAGAAGATAGCGGTATTTTCACCATTCATATCAGTATTTGCGGAACAGTGCATTGCGGCAATGCCCTTTAACGGCAGATAGTAGTTCATCATGGAGAACATACCCTTCTTCATCTCACCGCCATACCAGGTATTGATAATAACCTGCTCACGGCTTGTGATATTGAATACCACGGCTGTCTCAGAGTTTAAGCCCAGTTCCCTGTAATTCTCCACCTTTGCCTTGGAAGCGTTGTAGACAATAAAATCAGGCTCAAAGTTCTCTAACTCCTCATCCGTAGGCTGGATGAACATATTGGTAACAAAGTGTGCCTGCCACGCCACCTCCATGATGAAGCGGATTGCCATACGGGTGTCCTTGTTTGCGCCGCAGAATGCGTCTACCACATAAAGCTTTTTATTGGACAGCTCCTTTTTGGCGATTTCCTTTACAGCCTTCCATGCTTCCTCCGATGCGGGATGGTTGTCATTCTTGTACTCGTCAGAAGTCCACCATACTGTATCTTTGGAGTTCTCATCTACCACGATGAATTTGTCTTTGGGAGAACGGCCGGTGTAGATGCCTGTCATAACATTGACTGCACCAAGCTCACTGACCTGTCCCTTCTCGTAACCTTCCAGCTCTGGTCTGGTCTCTTCTTCAAATAACAGTTCGTAAGAAGGATTGTGTACGATCTCAGTTGTTCCGGTAATGCCATACTTGCTTAAATTGATCTCTGCCATGTTACATTTACCTCTTTTCTTTCCTGTGATATGATGTGAAATGATGTAGATGTGAATCATTGGTTTATAAAACCAAATTCATGTTTATTATCTCACTTAATCGTTAAAAAGTCAACAATTCCCAATTAACAAAATCATAATTTTCTCATATTTTCACACAATAGTATCCAATTCTTTCGCCATACCCTCTGCTTATATGACAAATATCACATATTTCTCCCGTTTTCAGTCTGTATAAAACAAATACCGGCTGCCGGGCAAAAGCCCGGACGGCCGGTATTTATCCATGTGTATAAAAGGACTGCTTCTTAGTCCTCCTTGATCTTTACGATGACCTTCCGGATCGGAGCAGGCTCACCGTCTGCTGCCTTCGGCTTGTGCGCATCCCACGGATGGAAGATCATATACTGATCCGCCTTTACAACCGCCTGAAGGCCAGGAACCGTATTTTCATAAAGCGTTACATCCTTATCGGGATTATAAGGCGTCTTTACCTCCATCTCATGTACGGGCGCATAGGTCATAACCTCGCTTCCCTCAATGACATACTGAATATCTGTGTAATGCTCATGAGACTCATACTTTGCCTCTTCCCACGGGATGGTAGTGTAGGAGGTTACATTGGCGTATACGTCTTTTCCGTCAATCTCATGCTTGCCATCCTCCAGTGCTGCCAGGTCCGTATTCATAAGAAAATCAACGGCCTTTGCGTAACGTTCCCCGATTCCCAAACTGCGGTAAAAATTAAGATTTTTCTTCTCGTCAAAAATCATGATCCTGCTCTCCTTTGCCTTCTGTATTCAACAGTGTTCTGTCCATTCACAGTATACGCCAAAGGAAGAGGAAACTCAACCCTTTTATTCAGATGTATCCCCTGTACTCAAGTACGAGTACCTTTCTATAAGACGGCTATTTAAAAAATTCATGGCCGCCGTGTGCAAAGAGATAGGTAAGACTTGAATCAAACCATGAGGCCTGTCTCCCCGATGCCTGACGGTTCATAAAGTAAAGGGCTCCGTTTGAATAGTCCTCACCGTCTAAGGCACGATCTACACACCGGATTGTATCAGGCGTTACCTTTACGGAATTAATCCTGCCGTTGGATACAGGCTGGAACTGGGAACGCTGGTACACAACCCCCTTTACCGTATTGGGGAAACGCTTTGACAGCACCCGGTTGATGATCACATCCGCCACCAGGATCTTTCCCTTGTCATCGCAGATGCCGGCTTCCGCCTGGACAATGCGAAGGAGGATCTGATAATCCTCGTCTGAAATCTGGATCCTTCTTGCGGCCCGTCTCTGCTCTTCTGCCTTTCTTCTGGCTTCCTCCTCTTCCTTCTCTTTTAAAATCTGTTTCTGCAGGGCTTCGATCTGTGTCTGGGCCGCTGCCTCTTTTCTCTGTTTCTCCCGGACATCCTGTTCCAGAAGCGCGCCGGCCAGATGCTGGCTTTCGCTGTCTGTATTTAAAAGTCCGAATTGTATTTTTGCTTCCGTAACAAAGCTGCTTCCTCCGGATATCACTTCCTCTTCCGGCTCCTCAGATTCTTCTGTGCTCTCCTGGATTCTTGGAGCTGCCAGGGCATTTTTGCCGCTGCCTCCGAATCCGCTTGCGCCAAAGGCTACAACGGCAATAACCACAGCCCCCGCCATCATAACAGAAGAAGTGCGGTACTGCTCTTTTTTCACCTTAACTGCCAGTGACTTTACAAAGAGAAATACCGATTGGAGGAACGAATGCAATGTAAGCATACATACTCCTCTTTTCTTTCCTGGGATCCAAAGGGATCCCATATGTCGACAAGTTGCTTCAGATCAGGTTGATAAGGGGGGATCCCCCACTTTGAACCTGTTTTGCTGGGATGTACGGGTATTATATGGGATTTGGTCTCTTTCGTCAACAGAACTTTTACAACTTTGTTACATTTTTTTCTTGTCTGGAAATGATTTTTCATTGCATTGTGGATTTTGTATGTTTTATTACAATTTTTTGCTGTTTTTTCTGCGATATGGTGATTTTATTTTTACATTTTTATTACATTATTGTTAATTTTTATTTTTGTCAATTTATTGTCAAATGCGCTTTTTAGTTTTATGTAAACTATTTTTACAATTTTTTTATGGAATATCCCTGGCTGCAGCCTGATTTTCCCCTCTGTCGAACAAGCGCGAAATATGGGAGTGTTCCCCACTTGTAACACTTTTGTAACAAAAAAGGAAGCCCTGTTTTCAGGACTTCCCATATGTCCGAAGAGTTTTCTCACTCTTCTCCCTGTTCTTTTAAATAGGCCTGATACTCTTCTACCGGCATCTCAAGCCCCGTATACAGCTGGTAGGCCGCTGCCCCCTGCCACAAAAGCATTCCTTTTCCGCCCACTGTCTTGCAGCCGACCTCCCTGGCCTCGCGAAGAAGTCTGGTTTCCAGCGGATTATAGACCACATCCGCCACCACCAGCTCTGGCCGAAGCATGGTAAGATCCGTAATCAGAGTGGTCTTTGCGTGAGGTTTCATACCAGCTGAGGTGCCGTTTACCAAAATATCCGCCTGGGCGATCTCTCTGCGAAGGCTTTCTGTATCATCCATAGCGAATACCTGTACCCTGCACTCCGGTGTCTCCGTTTCAAGCATGGCTGCTGTATGCTTTGCCCGCTCAAGAAACGGATCCCTGGGATTAAAGATGGAAATAGAAGCTGCTCCGTCCAGAGCGCACTGAACCTGGATGGCTGTGGCAGCGCCGCCGGCGCCCAGGATGACCATTCTGCTGCCCTTTACCTCTACGCCGTTGGCCCTTAAATTATTTACAAAGCCTACGCCGTCGGTCATATGGCCGGTGAGACGGCCATTGTCATTTACAATGGTATTGACTGCTCCCACAATCCTGGCAGCCGCAGACAGCTCATCCATGTATTTTACCGTCTCATTTTTACAGGGCATGGTCACATTGCAGCCCCGCATCCTGAGAGTGCGGACCGCATCCATGGCCTCCCCCACCTGATCCTCTTTGATATCAAACGCCAGATAGGCATAATCCAGGCCATGGTAGCGAAAGCAGAAGTTATACATATCCGGAGACCCGGAATGTCCGATGGGGCTTCCAATCAATCCCATCAGTCCTGTTGTTCCCTTGATCCTTTGTTCCATTTGTCTCATCCTCCTGTAATCATCTGGACGCTTCTTCCTCCATGCGATGAAGCTTTTCCACTAATTCTCTGCAAATTTCTTCCCCCGTTTTCCGGTCGGTCTCGATCACAAGATCCGCGGCTGCCATATATCTTTCCCTTCGCGCCTCCATCAGGGCCGAAATTCCTTCTACTGTCTTATTGTTTTCAATAAGAGGACGGTCATGATTGTCCTTTACCCGTTCCAGAATAGTCTCAGGATGGGCCGTAAGCAGAACCACCCGGCCGTTTTTCTTCATCTCAGCTACATTTCTCTCCCGCATGGGGACACCGCCCCCGCAGGAGATCACCGCATTGGATCTGGCCTGCAGTTCAATTAAAAGCTCCGTCTCCAGATCTCTGAAATAAGGCTCACCCTTCGTCTCAAATATCTTTGAAATGCGCATTCCTTCCCTTTCTTCAATCAGGGCATCCATTTCAATGCGCTCCATCCCCCAGCCTGTTCTTAAGAGTTCTGCAATGGTGCTTTTTCCGGCCCCCATAAAACCGATCAGCACAACGTTATAGTCAAACATACTCGCTCTCCCTTTTAAAATTTCCCCTGGTCCCAGAAGATTTTCCTCCGGATCCAGGGGATTTTTCTCACGGCAGAAACCGTCCTATTCCTGTTCCAGGATAACCTTTGCAGGACACTTGGCGGAGCACTTGCCGCAGTTAGTACATTTTTCATAATCGATCACAGCCAGATTGTTATCCATATGGATTGCATCTGACTCACACTGTCTGGTACACAGGGTACAGCCGATACAGCCGGCCTGGCAGGCAGCCTTTACATCTTTTCCCTTGTCATGGCTGCTGCACTGTACCAGATGCTTTGCGCTGTAAGGCACAAGCTGGATCAGGCCCTTGGGACAGGCGGCCACACATTTGCCGCAGGCCACACATTTTTCCTTATCTACTGCCGCCACGCCGTCTATTACATGGATGGCATCAAACTGGCAGGCCTTCACACAGGAACCAAAGCCCATACAGCCGTAGCTGCAGGCCTTGGGGCTGCCGCCGGGAACTACCGTTGCCTTGGCGCAGTCTTCTATACCTGTGTATGTATAAAGCGTCTTTGTCTGACCGCAGCTGCCCTTGCAGCGCACAAAAGCCACCTTCTTCTCAGCCGCATCTGCTGATACGCCTAAGATAGCGGCAATCTTCTCCCCTACGGGAGCGCCTCCTACCGGACAGGCATTCGCAGGAGCCTCTCCGGCCGCAATCGCCTTTGCCAGTGCGTCGCAGCCTGCGAAACCGCAGCCGCCGCAGTTATTGCCTGGAAGTTCTTCCCGGACAGCCAGTTCTTTTTCATCTACTTCGACCTTAAATTTCTCGCCAAAAAGGCCCAGGCCGATTCCTACTACGATACCCACCACCGCAATCACAGCGGCGGCTATGATAATTGCCATAATATTCATCTTCGTCTCCTCCTTTTACAGCAATCCGGAAAATCCGAAAAATGCAATGGCCATCAGCCCGGCTGTTACAAGAACGATAGGAGATCCCTGGAAGTTGTATGGGATGTCATTTCCCTCGATACGCTCGCGTATACCAGCTAAAAGCACGATGGATACCGTATATCCTGCAGCCGTGGCAAACCCGTTTACCACGCTCTCAATGATACTGTAGTTATTCTGCACATTCGTCAAAGCCACGCCCAAAACGGCACAGTTGGTAGTGATTAACGGCAAAAACACACCCAGAGCGTTATACAGAGACACCATACATTTCTTCAGGAACATTTCCACAATCTGCACCAGGGCGGCGATTACCAGTATAAAGACAATGGTCTTCAGATAATCAAGACCCAGGGGCTCTAAGATAAACTTATACAGTACGCTGGCCGTGACGGAAGCAATGGTAATAACAAAGATAACCGCACCGCCCATACCCGCTGCCGTCTCTACCTTCTTTGATACGCCGACGAAGGAACAGATGCCAAGGAACTGGCTTAAGACCACATTGCTGACAAACGCGGAGCTTACGGCTATTACAAGTAATTCTTTCATCTACTCTCTCCTCCTATTCTTCCGTCTTTTCTTTACAGCTTGCACAGTCGCCGCAGCAGCCGGTTTTCTTCTTATCCTTGCTGGAACCGTTGGTCGCACAGGGCAGCTTGAGCTTATTCTGCAGGGCGGTCAGGCAGGCCAGAACGAAAAATGCGCCGGGAGCCAGGATGAAAATGGAGATAGGCTCATAGGAAGCAGGCATCACCTGGAAACCAAAGATAGTTCCGGCTCCCAAAAGTTCTCTTGCGCCGCCGATTAAAATCAGGGCTATGGTAAAGCCAAGTCCCATCCCAAGACCGTCAAAGGCAGATACCAGCGGCTTGTTCTTCATTGCAAATGCCTCAGCCCGTCCCAGGATGATACAGTTTACAACGATAAGAGGAATATAGATTCCCAGAGCGCTGTAAAGAGAAGGAGTGAATCCCTCCATCAGCATATCTACAATGGTAACCAGGGAAGCTACCACTACGATCTCGCCGGGCAGCCGCACGCGGGCGGGGATAATATTGCGCAGGGCAGAGATCAGGATATTTGCCGCAACCAGAACCGCGGTGGTGGAAAGGCCCATGCCCGCGCCGTTGGTGGCGGAAGTGGTTACTGCTAACGTAGGACAAAGCCCCAGCATCTGAATAAAGATGGGATTCTCTTTCCATACGCCGTTATAAATTCGTTCGGTATATTTATTCATCTCTCACGCCTCCTACTTTCCTATGCAGTTTTCTACGAAATAGATCGCCGCATTTGCAGCGCCCGTCACTGCCTTTGAGGTATAGGTAGCGCCGCTGATGGCCTGGATCTGGTTATCGGAAGAAGGCGCTGTTTTTGTGACCTCCAATGTCTGGGCCTGCTTTCCTGTAAACTGTCCCTTAAACTCTGGCTCCTCTGCCTTCATTCCAAGGCCCGGCGTCTCGCTGATGCTCAAAAATCCAATTCCTGTCAGGGTTCCCTCGGTGGTAATGCCTGCGGTAATCTGGATCAGGCCGTTATAGCCGTCGGTAGAACTGGCAGTAATCAGATAGCCTAACAGCGTGCCGTCAGCAGCCTCTGCCTTCTGAGCCGCGTCAACGGTCACATTTCCAAAGCCCTGCTCTGCGATCTTGGCCGCGCTGGCGGTTACAGCCTCCTTTAACTCATCCGTCTGTTCAAAAGAGGCAGCTTCCGGAAATACCTCTTTATAGGTGGCCGTATTGGCAGCCAGCTGAGCTTTCTCTATCGGCCCTAACGTCACCTCATGGACGGTGCCCAGGCAGGCGCCTGCCACAAGGGTAATGACAAAGAGAAGAAATGCGTCTTTCATGATACCTTTCATGCCTTTTTAGCCTCCTTTCCGAATGCTTTTGGAAGGGTCACGCGCTCGATCATGGGCACGAAAAGATTGCTTAAAATGATTGCGTAGGAAACACCCTCAGGAGATGCGCCCCACAGACGGAAAATACCAGTCAAAAGGCCAAGGATCACACCGAATACGATCTGTCCCTTGGGAGTAATGGGGCTTGTCACATAGTCGGTGGCCATAAAGAAGGCTCCAAAGATCAGTCCGCCTCCGCATACCTGGCAGATCACATAATTTAAGTCAAAGCCGCCGAAAATAAATACGAATACAGCTAAGGTCAATATGTAGGTTACAGGGATCTTCCAGCTGATGACCTTTTTTACGATCAGGTAGATGCCGCCGATCAAAAGGGCAATCACAGAAACCTCGCCGATGGTTCCGGGGATCCGTCCCACTACCATGGCTGCCAGATCCACACTGCCGCCGGCCCGCATGGATGCCAGGGGCGTTGCGCCGGAGATACTGTCAAAGCCCAGCTTTGCAGATGAGAAATCATTCATATGACCTGCAAAGGAAATCAAAAGGAAGCATCTTGCCGCCAGGGCCGGGTTCATGAAATTCTGCCCCAGGCCGCCGTACAGCTGCTTTACCACGATAATGGCAAATACACCGCCAAGCATGGGGATCCAGACCGGGATCTCCGGCGGCATATTTAACGCCAGGATCATACCTGTTACCAGGGCGCTGCCGTCCATAATGGTGATGGGGCGGTGCATCAGCTTTTCATATACATATTCGCTCGCAATACAGGCAGCTACTGTTGCCAGGATCACAAGCAGCGCATAGAAGCCGAAATTATATACCCCGAAGGCTGCTGCCGGGAGCATGGCGATGGCCACGTCCAGCATCAGGCTCTGGGTATCCACGCTGCATCTCACATGAGGAGATGAAGATACATTTAATAATTTATTCATGACTTTTGTACCCTCCTACCCTTTCTTCCTGCGGTTCGCCGCAACGGTCTTTCTCATTTCCTTAAAGGCCTGAGTCAGAGGACGTCTGGCTGGACAGATGTAGGTACAGCTTCCGCATTCCATACATTCCATGCCGTTGACCTTCTCGAAGCGCTCGCAGTCATTTCTCAGTGCAGCCTGCATCATCATCACAGGGACAATACGGCTGGGACATACGCTCACGCAGCGTCCGCAGCGGATACAGGCCGTAGGCTCCAGGGCAGATACCTGATCCTTTGTAAAGCAGGTCAGCGCGGATGAGGTCTTGCTTACGGGGATGTCCACTGTGAAAAGGGCCTGTCCCATCATGGGGCCTCCAGAGATGATCTTTTCCGGCTCTTCCTTAAATCCGCCGGCCGCTTCGATAAGCTCCTGGTAATTCGTACCCAGTTTTACGTTAAAATTGCAGGGCGTATGTACCGCATCGCCGGTGATGGTGATGATCTTGCGCATCAGGGGCGTGGTCTTGCAGACTGCCATGTAAACAGAAATAACCGTATCCACATTGTCTACGATACAGCCCGCGTCTGCGGGAAGCATAGAGGAATTGACCTTTCTTCCTGTAACCGCGTAGATAATAGACCGCTCTCCGCCCTGCGGATACTTGGTAAGCAGAGGACATACAGTGATACGCGGCTCATCCTTTACAAGCTCCTCCAGCTTCTTAATCGCCTCAGGCTTGTTGTTCTCCACTGCGATTACGCCCTTTGCATGGTCAAAGAGCTGAAGAATCACCTTTAAGCCTCCGATCAGCTTTTCCGGCTCCTCGATCATCAGACGGTAATCACTGGTCAGATAAGGTTCGCACTCAGCGCCGTTTACAATGACATAATCAATAGCGTTCTCATCCTTTGGCGTCAGTTTTACGTGGGTCGGGAAGCCTGCGCCGCCCAGTCCTACGATACCCGCCTCTTTTACAATAGAACGGATCTCTTCTTTTGACAGTGTCTTTGGATCCCTGTCATTTCCCAGACCTTCTATGGTCTCATAAGTTCCGTCATTTTCAACGATTACAGACGGAACCACAGCGCCGTTGGCCGTACGCCTTGGCTCTACCGCCTTTACCGTACCAGATACGGAGCAGATCACATTCGCAGAAATAAAACCGCCTGCCTCTCCGATCTTCTGTCCCGCCAGAACCCGGTCGCCCTTTGCCACCAGTGGCTTTGCGGGAGCGCCTATGTGCTGAGACATAGGATAAACCAGTTCGCCCTTCGGAAGCAGGACCTGAATCGGTTTGCTTTCAGACAGTTCTTTCCCTTCGTATGGATGGATACCGCCTTTAAAAGTCGCCAGACCCATAGATTTTTCCCTTCTTTCTTGTACTTTTCTCGTTTTAGCAAATCTTTTACAGCCTTATCAGTATAGCATAAATAAAGCGTGTATACAACATGGAAACCTATCGTTAAAATATAAACTATTTGTAACTGTTCAGGACGGCGGGAAAACAGGTGCAAAAACAGGCGTTAAGCTTGCTTATAAGCATGATTTTGCACCTGTTTTCACATCGGAGGAACCTCCGATGCTTCTTGAATGACCAAAGGCATTCAAGAAGATGCCCCATCCTGAATCATTACAATTACACTGTTTATCTTTTTATCCATTCCGGATTGTACTAAAAAGGCAGCAGATGATTTCAATCTGCCGCCTTTTAGACAAAACAAGTTTTTTGTCGGAATGTGCCTTATTTCCGGCTCATACCGTATTACCGTATAAAGTTGGTGCGCTTTCTCTCTGTCTCCGCCGCCGGGATACAGACTCCGGCCCTTTTCCCGGCTTCAATACATTTTAAAAGCCAGGCCATATTCCTGCCCAGAGTACGCATGATCTGCATTCCCTCTTCATCCTCTGCCGTCTCCTGCGCCGACGTTCCATGAACCATATTCCAATACTGAGAGGAAACCACAGGCATCTGGTTAATGGTAAAATATTTGTTCAGCTGATCCAGTGCCGCCGTGGTTCCTGCTCTCCTTGCAGATACAACGGCCGCTCCCGGCTTATGAGCCGCCGCCGCGCCGCCGCAGTAAAAGAAACGGTCTAAAAATGAAGTGATGGCCCCGCTGGCAGAAGCATAGTGAACCGGAGAACCCACAATCAGTCCATCACATTCTTTCATCTTTGCTACTGCAGTGTTTACCAGATCATCGTCATGGACACATTTTCCCAGCCTGGCGCAGGCGCCGCAGCCCATGCAGCCCCAGACCTGGCGGCCTCCCACATGAAGGATCTCCGTCTCGATTCCCTCTTTTTCCAGCTCCTTTGCGGCCTCGCATAAGGCAGTCCAGGTGCATCCCCCCTTGTGAGGGCTTCCGTTTAACATCAATACTTTCATTTTTCACATCCTCCTTGATTGATTCATCCGATTCCGTCTCCAGACATTTCTCCGATACAGCCCAGAAGATCTTCCTTCGTAAGTTTTGCCAGAGAAATCCCCTCTCCTGTTACCACCTGATCCGCCAGTTCCCGCTTTGTTTCCTGAAGCTTTAAGATATTTTCTTCAACGGTGTTCTGGGTAATCAGGCGGTAAACCGTGACCTGTTTTTCCTGGCCGATGCGGTGGGCCCGGTCAGTGGCCTGATTCTGGGCCGCCACATTCCACCATGGATCATAATGGATCACAATATCTGCCGCTGTCAGGTTAAGCCCCGTACCGCCGGCCTTCAAACTGATGAGAAACACGGGGACTGTATCCTTTGAAAACAGGGATACCAGCCGGAGGCGCTCTTCCTTGGACACCGCCCCCGTAAGCTTATAACAGGCGATCTTCTCTTTTTCCAGCCTCTCCCCTATCAGTTCCAGCATGGAGGCGAACTGGGAAAACACCAGGATTTTGTGCTCTCCCTCTACCCCGCGGCGAATCAGATCCACACAGGTCTCCAGCTTGGCAGAGCCTGCCCTGTAATCCTTTAGGCACAGCCGGGGATCACAGCAGATCTGGCGCAGGCGCATCAGCCCCGAAAGGATCTGGAGTTTCCCTCCCCCGTCTGCACAGCCGCCGCTTTCCAGCTCCTTTTTTAATTCCAGGGCTTTTGCCGCATACAGTGTCCTCTGTTCCCCTTCCAGATGTGAGTATACCACCTGTTCCACCTTATCGGGAAGTTCCTTTAGTACATCTTTTTTCACACGGCGCAGCACAAAGGGATCAATCAGGCGTTTCAGCCTCTCCAGTGTCTCCCTGTCTCCCTCTTTTACAATGGGGATCTCATATTCTCTGCGAAACACCCCGGGGCCAAAGAGGAATCCGGGCATTACATAGTCGAAGATGCTCCACAGCTCACCCAGCCGGTTCTCCACCGGAGTGCCGGTAAGGGCAAACCGCGAGCGGACGCGTAGAGCCTTTACTGCTCTGGCGCTCTGAGTGGCGGCATTTTTTATATACTGTGCCTCGTCTATGATCTGAAACCGAAATTCAATTCCCTCATAAAAAGAGATATCCCGCTTGAGCAGGTCATAGGAGGTAACGGCGATTTCACAGGCAGAGGGGTCGTTTTTAAGCGCCTGTATCCTTTCCTCGCGATCAGCTCCGTTTCCCGCAATGGACCAGACCTTCCGATCCGGTGCAAACCGCCGGATCTCATGCTCCCAGTTATAAACCAGAGACGCCGGACATACTACCAGGGTTGGAAAGCGCTCTCCCTGCTCATAAGCATCCTCTAATAGAGCGATAACCTGCAGTGTCTTTCCCAGTCCCATATCGTCTGCCAGAATCCCTCCAAAACCGCAGTGATCCAGCATCTTAAGCCACCGGTATCCCGTTTTCTGGTATTCCCTAAGCACATCCTTTAAACGCTCCGGCACCGGCTCTTCACTGTCCTCCACTGACTTGATGCCGCGAACCACCGCCTTAAACAGCTGATCTCTGTAAAATGCCACTCCGGGCTCTTCTTTCAGTATATGATCCAGATACAGCGCCCGATAAGCCGGCAGACGCATTTTTCCTTTTTCCAGTTCTTTTTTACTGATTCCCAATTCGCCGGCCAGCCGGGTGATGGTATAGATTCCCCCTTCCTCCAGTCTCAGAAACTGGCCGCTTTTGAGGCGGTAATATTTTTTCTTCTGACTGTAGGCCGTCAGTATCTTTGCCAGCTCACCGGCTGCAAATTCTCCCGGATCTACCGTCAGTTCCAGCCAGCCAGATACCGACTGCACTGAGGCCCTGATCTTAAGAGGAGGCAGAATCCTCCAGTTTTTCATATTTTCTGCCAGATATACCTCCCCCAGGGCCTTAAATTCTTCCATACCTTCATTCAGGAGACGATAAAGCCCTTCTTCGTCTTTTCGAATCACCAGGCGTCCGTCCTGACTGTCCTTACACTTAAAATACTTACTGATCACCTGGCTGATCTTAAACTCTCCCGGCACATCACGGCACACCGTCCGGGGCAGCTCCTCATCCTCCACAGGATGAAACCTGTATTCTCCATATGACAGGCATGGCTCCATATATAAAGCTCCATCAGACCCGCCTTCAAAGAAAAACTCTGCCCTCAAAGGCTCTGTACTGTAGGCGTCAAGGTCTACTCCCTCCTGACGAATCTTTCCAAACGTTTCCAGAGCCTTTAAAACCCGTTGAGAAAAGAGAGGGATATCCCGTTCCGCCACCATCACCTCCTGTTCTCGTTCCCTGCGGATCTGCTCCAGGAAAATACCCGCCGCCTGCAAAAACCTTTCGCTGCACTGGTAAATATACCTTCCTGCCACAATATAGAGGTGGCGTTCGCCCTTAAAGGCCGCCTGAATAGCCTGGGTCTGCTCTGTCCGTTCCAGGATTCCCTCCAGACGCACCCGTATGCCATCTCTCCCATATTTGCCTGCATGGATGGAAAGAATGGGATCCTCCCTTACTACCCGGAACAGGCCTTTTGCGTTTCCCGGAAGGCGCATCTCTATCATCTGCCCCTCTTCCGTTTCCGGGAGGGCCTCAAAAAAGCGGTCCCTGTCCATACGGCCAAGGGTCAGTTCCCGAACCGCCTTCTGCTTCTCTCCAAGGGTTATAATCAGCGATAAAAGCCTTCTGCTTTCCGGTTCAAAGGCCGTTTTCTGATGGTGGAAGGCAAGTTCCCGTCCATAAGACACAAACGCGCCCGTCTCTACTGCCCCGCAAAACGCACCCAGATCCCGCAGCGTATAGAACCTGCTTTTTCCGATCTTACACTCCATACGCACCTGGCTGCCCTCCAAAGACAGCACCGGTATCAGACGCACTCCGGTTTCCTGCTCTCCCAGGATATCCGCCACGGCCCGGTTCGTATACTCCCGAATCATTGCATGGGCCTGAGAAGAGGTGTGAACCGGCGGCATTAAGGTTTCCTTCTGGTATTCCTTATAATACGCAAAAAGGGCCTCCCCATGGGCGCAGATGCCCCTATAAGAATTCCCTTCTGCACAGGTACAGGAATAATCCTTCACCTGACCATTTTTCAGATACAGCTGCACCCGAAAGGTGCGGGCCTGGTCCTCCACCAGGCCCTTTACACCAGCCTCTCCCTTCCAGAAGCTGCTGGTCTCCATTTTTACGATCTTCATTGACATGAAATGTACCCTGCTCCTACAGGCTGACTACATCCGCTCCGGGGCCTCGATTCCCAAAAGACCGATACAGGTTTCCAGCACCCGTTTGGTCAGGGTGATCAGGCCGATGTAGCTGTCCTTCTGCGTCTCATCCTCCTCGGAGAGGATCTTGGTATCATGATAAAAACTGTTAAATGCGTTAGCTGTCTCATAAATATACTGACAAATCTTATGAGGAGCCGTCTCCGCAAAACTGTTCTCAAGCACTTCACTGTATTTTGCCAGCTGGAGCATCAGAGCCTTTTCCGAAACTCCCTTTGCAGGCAGAATCTTCTTTTCCGCCGCCAGACTGCTTACACAGCCGCCGTTGTCCTTATATTTTCCGAGAATGGATTTGATTCGGACAATCGTATAAAGGATATAAGGACCTGTATTTCCCTCAAACGAAATAAACCGGTCAATATCAAATACGTAGTCCTTGGATGCCTGATTAGACAGATCCCCGTACTTTAAAGCGGCAAGGCCAACCACCTTGGCGGTCTCTCTTGCTTCCTCTTCCGATACGGTGCGGTTTTCCATGATCCGGGCAAATACCGCTTCATCAATGTCTGCGATCAGCTTCTCCAGACGCATCACGCCGCCCTCTCTTGTCTTAAAGGGCTTTCCGTCCTTGCCGTTCATGGTACCGAATCCCAAAAAGATCATCTTTGTATCCGGCTTAACGATACCGGATTTTCTGGCTACGCGAAATACCTGTTCAAAATGCATGGCCTGGCGCTTGTCTACCACATAGATATAACGGTCCGGACAAAAATCCTGCTCCCGCTCCACAATAGTGGCCAGATCAGAGGTGGCATACAGGGAAGCACCGTCGGACTTGCGGATCAGGCAGGGCGGAATTTCCTTTGTATCGCTTTCCTCCGCTACATCCACAACCAAAGCGCCCTGACTCTCATAAGCAAGGCCCCTTTCAGTGAGCATCTGGACCATATCATCAATGTAAGGCTCTGCGTCGCTCTCGCCCTTCCACAGGTCGAAATCCACATTCAGACTGGAGTAATTCTTCTTAAGATCTGCTACGGACACCGCCAGAATGTGATCCCAGATAGCCCTAAAGGGCTTATATCCCTTTTGAAGCTTTAAGGTAGCCTGATGCGCTCTTTCTTTAAATGCCTCATCCGCCTTTGACTTGGCGCTGGCCGCCGGATAAATCTCCTCCAATTCGCTTATGGTAAAGGGAGCCTCTGTGGGATATTCACCGGTATATGTCTCATCAAAATACACAAGCTCCGGCTTTCTGTCTCTTAACTCCTCAATAATCAGGCCCATCTGCAGCCCCCAGTCACCCAGGTGCACATCGCCGATCATCTCATAGCCCATGAACCGCCCCATGCGCTTGATGCTCTCGCCAATGATGGCGGAACGCAGATGGCCTACATGAAGGGGCTTTGCCACATTAGCTCCGCCATAGTCTACAATAATAGTCTCCTTTTTCTCCGGCTCCTCCAGTCCCAGCTTGTCGGCCGCTGCCATGCCGGCCATATAATCCACCAGAAAGGTTTCCGACAGCTTCAGATTGATAAAGCCGGGCATCACAGCCACTGCCTCTTCAAAGACAGGCAGTTCCTTAGGCGCCGTCAGCTTCTCTACCACTGCATTTGCAATATCAATAGGCTTTGTACGGTAAGCCTTCGCCGCCGCCATGGCTCCGTTGCACTGGTATTCGCACAGATCCGGCCGGTTAGAAAGAACCACTCTGGCAAATTTCTCCTCATAGCCGCAGGCTGTAAAAGCAGCCCTTAATTCCTGTTCCATCAGTTCCAGAATCTTTTTCACTCTATGTTTCTCCTTCCCGCAGACGTATAGAATCTCAGAAAAAGCAGCTATTCTGCTCTGCTGTAGATGAAAACTGCCCCGGCGGTAGGGCCGGAGCAATCCTTCTGTTTCTCAGAAATAAAATAAATTATACACGGGACAGATACTCACCGGTTCTGGTGTCGATCTTGATCTTGTCTCCGGTCTCTACGAATAACGGAACGCTCACAACTGCGCCGGTTTCTACGGTAGCAGGCTTGCTTGCACCGGTTGCTGTATCGCCCTTAAAACCTGGCTCTGTGTCTGTAACCTCCAGTTCTACAAAGAGAGGAGGCTCTACAGAGAATACACTGCCGTTGTAGGAGCAGACCTTACAGATCTCGTTCTCCTTCACAAACTTTAATGCGTCGCCGATCAGATCCTGATTCAGCGCCACCTGCTCATAGTTCTCTGTGTTCATGAAGTTGTACAGATCGCCGTCTGCATACAGATACTGCATATCCACACGGTCAATTCTTGCTGCAGGGAACTTCTCAGTGGGACGGAAGGTACGCTCTACCACACCGCCGTTAATCACGTTCTTTAATTTGGTACGCACAAAAGCAGCGCCCTTGCCTGGCTTAACGTGCTGGAATTCAAGGATCTGTACTACCTGTCCGTCGATCTCCAGTGTAATTCCGTTTCTAAAATCGCCTGCTGATATCATAAAGATATTCCTCCTTAAGTTCTTTATATACTCCAGGACGCTTCTTTCTTAAGCGTCCGCCAGGGCTTTATCCGCTTTGATCAGTCCCCTGCATATTTAATCTTTTATATTCTATACTATGTGTCCATGTTTTTCAAGTTCTTTTTACGGCTTTTTCTGTAAAAATAGAGCAGAGGACGCTCCAGGTATCGTTTAAGGACGATCTGGATCTCCTCTTTCGGATCAATGGGTTTTACCAAAATGCTCTTTAAACCCGCCCGGTTTGCTCCATAGATATCCGTAAACAGCTGATCCCCTACAAACAGGGTGTTTTCCCGGCAGGTTCCCATCTGTGCCATGGCATTTTCATAGCCCTTTGCGGCAGGTTTACCTCCTTTATAGATATAGGGGCTTTTTACCTGTTCTGCAAAGGGTTTGACTCTGGCCTCTTTATTATTGGAAAGGAGACAGGTCTTTAATCCCAGCGCCCTCAGCTGTTCAAAAAGAGCCTCAGCCCGTTCATCCGCCGCAGCTCCATGAGGCACCAGGGTATTATCAATGTCAAAGATCACGCCCTTCACTCCCCTGTCCTTCCACCGCTCAAAAGGAATCTCATAGGCAGAATCCCAGAGTTCACCGGGATAAAGTATTTCCAGCATCGTATATCAGCCTTTCTCTTATTTCTTAAGAAGCTTTCCCAGCTCCTCCATAAAGGTGCTCACATCCTTAAATTCTCTGTATACAGAGGCAAAACGCACATAGGCCACCTCGTCCACCTGTTTGAGTTTCTCCATCACAAGTTCGCCGATCACAGCGGTAGAGATTTCCTTTTCCTCCCTGTTAAAGATCTGATTTTCGATTTCATCAATCATAAGGCCTATCTGCTGTGGAGATACGGGACGCTTATGGCAGGAATGGATCATGCCCGCCTCAATCTTGGAACGGTCATAAGCTTCTCTTGTGTTGTCTTTCTTAATCACCATCAAAGGCATAGTCTCCAGTTTCTCGTACGTTGTAAAACGCTTTCCGCAGCGCTCACACTGACGCCGCCTGCGGATAGAACTGTTATCCTCCGCCGGACGGGAATCGATTACCTTTGTATCTGCTTCATTGCAGTAGGGGCATTTCATATCATCTGCACTTCCCTTCTATCGTTTAATACATAACCTTAAGGCCGCGACGTATCCTGACCGTAATATAGGGTATATTTTTCATTTATTGTAACCGAAACAGACCTTAAGCGCAAGAACTTTGTGTATATCCCAACGCTTGCCTGCGCCGGTTTTAAGTCCTCCCCCCTTTGTATTTATGGTTTTTTTACAGATTATAGGGAAATCAATCGCTTCCTTGATGCAAAATCCCAAGCAAAGAACAAAATCCCATTCCTGACGGACAAAAGGGAGGCTGACGTTTCCAAAACTCCTTGGAGGAATGTATTTTTTTTGTTATAATGACATCAAGACCGTACACATACGGAAACGAAAGGCGGATCACTATGAATTTTGTACCTGTAAGAAACCTGCGGCTTGGGGAAGGAACTCCAAAAATCTGTATCCCCCTTGTAAGCCCATCAGATGAAGCATTGTTTGAAGAGGCAAAGGCTCTTTCCTCCTATCCGGCTGACCTTGCGGAATGGCGGGCCGATTATATGGAGGATATTTTCAGGGAAGGCCGGTTACATGAGATTCTCCCCCGCCTTCGGGAAATCCTGGGAAATACGCCTCTCATTTTCACCTTCCGCACCACAAGAGAGGGAGGGCAGCAGTCTGCCTCCCCGGATCAATATAAGAAACTGGCTGAAGATGCTATCCTGTCCGGCTGCATAGATCTGGCAGATATCGAGCTGTTCTCCCAGCCGGATTCCATAAAAGAACTGACTGCCCTTGCAAAGGAAAAGGGGGTAAAAACTATTTTCTCCAGCCATGACTTCTACTCCACCCCCTCCTGCGGAGAACTTTTGTCACGCCTGCGCCAGATGGAAAAGCTTGGAGCAGACATTGCCAAAATTGCCGTGATGCCCCGCTGCCCGGAGGATGTGCTTATCCTTCTTACAGCTACAGTTACGGCCCGCCGTCAGCTCTCCTGTCCTGTCGTCACCATGGCCATGGCCGGAACCGGCCTCATCAGCCGCGTCTGGGGCGAGATCTTCGGTTCCTGTCTTACCTTCGGCACTGCTGGCCGCGCCTCCGCTCCGGGACAGATCGATGCCAGGGAATTAAAGTGTGTGCTGGACATCCTCCATAATAATCTGTAGCCCATGGGACAGGTATTTTGCACCATTCTTACTGTAATGGTAAATTGATTTCATTTTCAGTAATGCCCCTTCCCTTTCAGCAGAAAATATGGTAGTTTTCAATTAGTGTTTCCTTACGGAGCGCCGGTTCATTCCCCCAACAGCGCCGACGCTCCCTTCCGATGATGAATACTGGCCGCAGACGGCCCCCTATACTTTTTCATACATACATTCTCTTAAAAACAGCCCCGCTGCTGACTGCAGAGCGGGGCTGTTTTCTTAGGGGCACTTCACCTTTTCCTCTACTTTTTTTTCCTTTACGTCCACCAGAATAATATCGCTTCCCACCTGGCAGATATCGCAGAAAGGAATAACATACTCCTTCTCTCTTCCCAAAAATCCGCAGATGCACCCAGGCCCCGGCACTATAATAGCAATCATGCAGCCCGTTTCCATGTCAAAATCCACATCTCCCACAAAGCCAAGACGTTTGCAGTCATTTATATTGATGACTTCTTTCTGCTTGAGATCGCTGATCCTCATCCCCGCTCCTCCATACGTTCATCCCGTCCCCGCCTTCCAGCCCTGTGGGATCAGGGCGGTTATTTCTTACCCATATATATGCAAAAGGAGCCAGGAGTATTCACTCCCGGCTCCCTTATAAGGGGAATCCTGCCTGCGCGCCTGTCTGTCTTAGAACAGAGGAACTACCGCACCTGCGTATGTCTGCTCCATAAATTCCTTTACCTCAGGACTGGTAAGGGCTTCAACTAATGCCTTTGTCTTGGGGCTTTCTTCCTCTCCGGCCCTTACGGCGATCACGTTTCCATAGGTCTGGGCAGCCAGAGACTCTGCATCCTCTGTTGCCAGTGCGTCACTTACCTTTAAGCCTGCCTCAATGGCATAGTTGCCATTGATAACAGCTACGTCGCCGTCCTGCAGGGAACGGGGGAGCTGGGCAGCCTCGATCTCTACGATATCCAGATTCTTAGGATTCTCAACAATGTCATTCTTAGTCGCTTCAAGACCTGCGTCCTCTTTTAATTTAATCAGTCCCTGAGCCTCTAAGAGAAGCAGCGCTCTCGCCTCATTTGTCAGATCATTAGGAACAAGTACCGTTCCCTTATCAGGAATGGCGTCTAAAGAAGCGGTTTTTCCGGCATAGATGCCAAAGGGCTCATAGTGGATCGCTGCCACGCCCACCAGATCGGTGCCGTTCTGTGCATTGAAGGAATCCAGATATGGCTGGTGCTGGAAATAGTTGGCATCCAGATCACCGGAATCCAGCGCATTGTTTGGAAGTACATAGTCTGTATATTCCACAACCTTCAGGTCATATCCCTTGGAAGCCAGCACCTCTCTTGCCGCCTCTAAGATCTCTGCATGGGGAGCAGGGCTCGCGCCCACGGTCAGTTTCTCCAGCTTGCCATCTGCCTTCGTGTCCTCTGCCTTTGCCTCTGCAGATGTTTCTGCAGTCTCCTTCTGGTCTGCCCCGGAAGCAGCAGTTGTCTCGTCTGCTTTTCCTGAGCATCCTGCCAGCAGGGATGTGGCCAGAGCGGCAGCAATAACTGCGGTTTTTAATGCCTTTCTTTTCATAATATGTTCCTCCTCATTTTCGGGCCAAAGCCCATATATTGATTCAAGGCTCCTTTTTATCGGATCCTCTTATCGCTCTTTCTGGAAATTCGCATGAATACTTCCTGAATGATCTGCACAATGATCACCAGGAGCACTACGGTGATAAGCATCATATCTGTCTCATACCGGTGGTAGCCATAGCGGATGGCGATATCTCCCAGACCGCCCGCTCCCACAGCGCCCGCCATGGCGGAGTAGCCGACAATTGTAGTGATGGAAATAGCTGCTCCTACCAGCAGGGACGGCTTTGCCTCAGGCAGAAGCACCTTCCAGATGATCTGGCCGGTGGATGCTCCCATGGACTTGGCTGCCTCGATTACGCCTGCGTCCACTTCCTTTAAGGAAGATTCCACCATGCGGCTGATATAAGGAAAAGCGGAAATCACCAGGGGAACCACCGCCGCATTGGGGCCGATGATCTTTCCCACGATAAGCCTTGTGACAGGGATCACCATTACAAGAAGGATGATAAAGGGAACTGAACGCAGAAGGTTAATCACAACGCCCAAAACCCGGTTAAACAGCGGAAACGGCCGGATCCCGCCCCGGTCTGTAACTACCAGGGCAATTCCCAGAGGAATACCGATCACATACGATAATAAGGAAGAAAGGAATACCATATATACGGTTTCCCAGATCCCGTTTAAAAGCATATTTATGGTTGTCTGATCAAACGTCATAATCACCGCACCTCCTCAAATGCTACTCCGGCCGTCTTGAGATAATTGCAGATGCGGCCCGCATCCACCTCATCCTCCGGCAGCTGCAGCAGCATCTGCCCCATGGCCTTGCCTTCGATGTCCCTGGTATCGGCGTGCATGATATTCACCGGTGCCTTGCAGGCCAGAATCATGTTGGCGATCACAGGTTCCGAAGACTCTCTTCCATCAAAGATTACACGAATCAGCCTGGAATTTCCAAAGTTTTCTTTCTGCCCTGAGGCATCTCCCAGGATCAGCTGACGGCCGATATCGGATTTGGGGCCGGAAAAGATCTCAGACACCTTGCCCGACTCCGCAATATGACTGTGATCAATGATGGCTACCCGGTCACAGATGGCCTCGATCACTGCCATCTCATGGGTGATCATAATGACGGTAATGCCCATTTCCCGGTTAATCTTCTTTAAAAGTGCCAAAATCGCCTTCGTGGTATTTGGATCCAGGGCGCTGGTAGCCTCATCACAGAGCAGCACCCTGGGGTTGGTCGCCATGGCTCTTGCGATGGCTACTCTCTGTTTCTGACCGCCGGAGAGCTGAGCCGGATATGCCTTCATCCGCTCCTCCAGCCCTACCAGCTTAAGCAGCTCCTTTGCCCGCTCCTTTGCCTTTCTGCTGTCCATATGAGCGATTTCCATGGGAAAGCACACGTTCTGGAGCACATTTCTCTGAGCCAGCAGGTTGAACTGCTGGAAAATCATCCCCATGGACTGTCTGGCCAGACGTTTTTCCTTCTCCTTCATGGCCGACAGATTTTTTCCCTCAAAGATAACGCGGCCGGAGGTGGGTTCCTCCAGATAGTTGATGCAGCGCACCAGGGTGCTCTTTCCTGCGCCGGAAAGGCCGATAATGCCGAATATCTCGCCCCGGCGGATCTCTAGATTGATATCATCCAGAGCCGTTACCGTACCGTTTGATGTGGCAAATTGTTTTCCGAGGCCTTCCAGGCGGATAATGGCCTCTTCTTTTTTCTGATCCATGCTTTCATTCCTTTCTTTGGTCCGATCCCACATATCTGCTCTCCTGACGCCGGCACAGACGGCAAAGCTCCTCAGGAAAGTCTGCCGCGGCTTTTCGCAATCCTGACAGCAAAAACGGGGCTGCGATCCTGCACGGACCTGCAACCCCGAAATATCATCTCTTCTATCCCTTTTATATCATGATCCCAAATCCATGCAGATGTTTTTGATTCAGTTTTCAAAGCATACAGATACACAGCACATATAGATGCTGTTCATCATATCCATATTCATCTGCATGGCTCTGAACTGATTCATGAAAAACCTCCTGCTCTGACCGATGATCATTTCCTATTATTCAGCTGGAAATAATGTTAGTTTTAAAGATACATCACTTATATCGGTTTGTCAAGCAGTTTCTTTTTGCAGACTCCCTAAAACGTAACTGTGTTTATCGGAATGGTGCGCTAACAGCACAGATCCGCGATTACCTGGGCAAAGATCTTTGCGCTGGTTAAAAGCTCGTCGATCACCGCAAACTCATCGGCTCCGTGCATCTTATTGTCTGTCCCCGGCATGGAAGCGCCGAAGGCAACGCCGTTCTTTAAATGGTGCACATAGGTGCCTCCGCCTGTAGACTGGCAGCTTCCCTTCAGGCCGGTATATTCCTCATATGCCTTTAACAGCGTCTTTACGAAATGGGAATTGCCGTCTACATGGTGGGGAGGCGTCATCTGGTCTGCATTTAAGGTAAGGCCCTCTTCTGCCATCCGGGCGCGGATCACGTCCAGACTGTTCTCCTCTGTGGCGCACAGGCAGGCACGGCAGTCAAAGGCGCCCTCTAAGTGGGTATCATCTGCGGTCAGCATATCAAGAGCCAGGGTTAAGGGGCCGGAAAGCTCATCCTCCATGGCAATCCCCACAGCCTTCCCTCTGGTGTCGCCGTGGGGGAAGAGCGTTGCAAGGCTCCTGATGGCCGTAAGCTGAGGACTGTCTGCAAGGGGCAGGCTGGTAAGGTATAAAAGCAGGCCGGTAAGGGCATTAACCCCCTCGTCCGGCGTAGATGCGTGAGCGCCCTTACCCTCAGCGGTAATCTGCATACCGCCTTTTGTCTCTCCGAAGGTGAAAGAAACGCCCGTCTTTTTCTCTGCCTCATCAGCGGCAGCCGTAAGCACATCCATATCCAGACCGGCTACCACTGCCTTAGCCTTGCCCGGAACTACGTTTACCTTGATTCCCGCATCAATGGAAACAATCTTTGGAAGCGCCTCAGAAGCCGCAAAGGACGCGGTAAATCCGCCGGGGATCCGTCCCTTTTCAATATTGATCACAGGAAAAGCAGCATCCGGTGAAAATGTCATTGGCGCTTCCTGCTCCCTTTTGTAATACACCTCAATATCGCTGCTTCCGCACTCCTCGTCCGTTCCCAGGATCAGACGGACATTCTTCTTTACCGGGATATTTAACTCCTTAATGGCGCGCATGGCGTAAAGAGCCGCCACAGCCGGGCCCTTATCGTCAGCCGTGCCGCGGCCGTAGAGCTTTCCGTCCTTTTCCACCGGCTCAAAGGGCTCGGTAACCGTCCAGCCCTCTCCTGCCGGAACCACATCCAGATGAGCCAGAATATCCAGCTGGCGTTCCTTGTCATTTAAATCAGCCGTACCTACATAATTGTCATAGTTTGTGATGGAAAAGCCATACTCCTCCATCATTGCCAGAGCGGCATGAAGAGCGGCAAAGGCTCCCTCGCCGTAAGGCTTTCCCTCCGTATAAGGCATTTTTTCGCTGTTGATCCGACAGAGCTTGCAGATGTCCTCGATCATCTCCTGTCTGTGAGAATCAATAAAACCCTCTATCTCTTTTCTGTACATATTGTCCTCCTTTTGCCACCCGTTATTTATGATTCGTTCAGCATACCTGCCAGGGTTTCATTTACCGTTTTCCCGTCTGCCTTTCCCTTGACTCTCGGCATCAGCGCCTTCATAATAGCGCCCTTATCCTTCTGGGAAGGCGACTCCAGGCCAAGCTCTTTTAAGACCTCGCCGATCACTTCCCGGATCTGATCCACGCTCATATCCTCAGGAGCGAACTCCTTATAAACAGCCAGTCTTTCTGCCGCCTCTTTCCTGATATCCTCCCGGTCCGCGGGAGCCAGATCGTAGGTTTCCTGGGTCTGCTTGATCTCCTTTTTTACAATGGCATTTTCCTCTGCCTCTGTCAGGGGCTCTCTCTTGTCGATCTCCGCGTTCTTTAATGCGGAAAGCAGCATGGAAAGGGAGTCCTTTCTTGCCTTATCCTTTGCCTTCATAGCCTGAACCATAGCGGCTCTTACTACTTCTACCTTTGACATATTCAAAAACCTCCTTATATATGACGGCGCCTTTCCAACAGCTAATTGGTGCCGAATTCGCTTAATTTAAGTCCCGGATTGCGGTCTAAGACCATACCCACGCTCCAGCTGTTGATAAATAAAAGCAGCGGATTATCCTTTAAGTCCTTGATCCGCTTCATATCGGATGTACCCATAAGCCTGGCCACATCCACCTCCTGAGGGTTCTCGACCCAGCGGATGTGCTCGTAAGGCAGTTTTTCCAGAATCACCTCTACGTTGTACTCGCTCTGCAGACGGTAGGTCAGCACCTCAAACTGCAGCACGCCCACCACACCTACAATGATCTCCTCCATTCCTGTATTAAACTCCTGGAAGATCTGGATCGCGCCCTCCTGAGCGATCTGGTTCACACCCTTGATAAACTGCTTGCGCTTCATGGTATCCACCTGACGTACTCTGGCAAAATGCTCAGGAGCGAAGGTGGGGATGCCTTCAAACTCAAACTTTTCGCTGGAGGTGCACAGCGTATCTCCAATGGAGAAAATCCCCGGATCAAAGACGCCGATAATGTCGCCGGCATAGGCCTCCTCCACGATCTTGCGGTCCTGGGCCATAAGCTGCTGCGGCTGGGTCAGACGGATCTTCTTGCCTCCCTGGACGTGATTTACCTCCATGCCCGCCTCAAACTTGCCGGAGCAGATACGCATAAAAGCGATCCTGTCTCTGTGGGCCTTGTTCATGTTGGCCTGGATTTTAAATACAAAGGCAGAGAAATCGCTGCGGAAGGGATCGATCTGCCCGGTCAGTGTTTTCCTTGGAAGCGGCGGGGTGGTCATTTTTAAGAAATGCTCCAAAAAGGTTTCTACACCAAAGTTTGTCAGGGCAGAGCCAAAAAATACCGGTGATAAATCTCCCCGCTGTACCCGGTCCATATCCAGTTCATCACTGGCTCCGTCCAGAAGCTCAATATCATCCAGAAGCTGCTGGTGATAGATGGAGCCGATCACAGACTCCACATCAGCGTCGGCCGCGTCAAACTCTTGGGTAGCTACCTCCTTTGCTCCTCCCATGGCAGCAGTAAACGTGGAGATCTTCTTTGTAAACCGGTCATACACGCCCTTAAAATTCTTCCCGCAGCCAATGGGCCAGTTGACGGGACAGGTTCGGATGCCCAGCACGTCCTCGATTTCATCCAGCAGCTCATACGGATCTCTGGCTTCACGGTCAAACTTGTTTATAAAGGTAAAAATAGGAATATGGCGCATAACACAGACCTTAAAAAGCTTAATCGTCTGCGCCTCCACACCCTTGGAGCCGTCGATGACCATGACGGCAGAATCCGCCGCCATAAGCGTGCGGTAGGTATCCTCTGAGAAGTCCTGGTGTCCCGGTGTATCAAGGATATTGATACAGAAACCGTCATAGTTAAACTGCATGGCAGAAGAAGTAACGGAAATACCTCTCTCCTTCTCGATGTCCATCCAGTCGGAAACCGCGTGCTTTGCCGCCTTGCGTCCTTTTACGGTACCGGCCAGGTTGATGGCGCCTCCATAAAGAAGAAATTTCTCGGTCAGTGTGGTCTTACCTGCATCGGGATGGGAAATAATGGCAAACGTCCTGCGCTTTTTTATCTGTTCTATCATCTGATCATCTGTCTGTGACAATGGTCGTTTCCTCCGTTCCTGGTGATTGTATGATTTTTCTTAGCATATTTTATTATGATTAAAGACCAAAGTCAAGACGGTTCCTGATCTCATCCAGCAGCCGGTCTGCCACTTTTTCCTTGGTCATTTTGGGAAGCTCGGTCTGGCCCTCCTTTGTAATCAGCGTCACCAGATTGGTATCCGTCCCAAAACCGGCCCCTTCAGTTTTTAAGCTGTTGGCCACGATCATGTCTGCATTCTTCTTTTCAAGCTTGGCCCTTGAGTTTGCCAGAAGATCTCTCGTTTCCATGGAAAAGCCGCACAAAAACTGGCCCGGTCTGCGGTGACTTCCCAGCCATCCCAAGATATCCTTTGTGCGCTCCAGGGCGATATCCATGTTCCCGTCGGCCTTCTTGATCTTATCCTCTGCCGTCTGGGAAGGGCGGTAATCCGCCACCGCAGCCGCCTTGATGATGATGTCCTGAGCCTCTGCCGCCGCTGTAACCGCCTCATACATTTCCTCTGCACTCTCAACCGGCACAGTATTTACAAAAAGAGGCGGCTTAAGCGCCACCGGCCCTGTAACCAGCGTCACCTCTGCTCCCCTGTAAGCGGCGGCCTTTGCGATGGCGTATCCCATTTTCCCGGTGGAATGGTTGGTGATATAGCGCACCGGATCAATGGATTCGCGGGTAGGACCAGCAGTTACTAAAATCTTCTTTCCCGCCAGGTCCTTAGGATATCCGGCGGCGCGAAGGATATACTCAAAGAGCGTCTCCGGCTCCGGCATCTTCCCGGCTCCCGTATCGCCGCAGGCCAGATAGCCGTCGGCTGGCCGGATCACCTCAATGCCGTAGTGCCCCAGCGTTTTTAAATTATCCTGCAGGATATTATTTTCATACATCCGCGTATTCATGGCTGGAGAAACCAGCTTCGGACAGGTGCAGGCCATAAAGGTAGTTGTGAGCATATCATCCGCAATTCCATGGGCCAGCTTTCCGATCACATTGGCTGACGCGGGAGCAACTAAAAAAAGATCCGCTGTCTTTGCCAGGGACACGTGCTCTACGCTGAACTCAAAGTTCCGATCAAAGGTATCCACCAGGCACTTGTGGCCGGTCAGCGTCTCAAAGGTAATGGGATTGATGAAGTTCACGGCGTTTTCCGTCATGAGAACGTGAACGGACGCCCCTGCTTTTACCAGGGCGCTGGCAAGGCCGGCAATCTTATAGGCCGCAATGCTGCCGGTTACTCCAAGGAGTATTGTTTTTCCTTTTAACATAAGCTTCCTCCGGTTGTTTTTCCGTTTTTTCTATGATACAATCATAGCACAATTTTTCATTGATGAAAATACCTGTGGCAGAAAGGAGTCTTTTACATGATTTTAGCCATTGATATGGGAAATACCAATACCGTGATCGGAGGAATCGACGAAGAAAAGACCTATTTTATTGAACGGGTCACCACAGACCAGAACCGCACGGATACAGAATATGCCGTTGCTATTAAAAATGTGCTTGAAATGCACCAGATCCACAGCGATTCCATCGAGGGCGCCATTCTTTCCTCTGTGGTTCCCCCTTTAAATTCCACTATCCTGCGGGCAGTGGAAAAAGCTGTAGGCGTCTCCCCCCTTCTGGTGGGTCCCGGCATCAAGACCGGCGTCAATATCCTTATGGACAACCCCAAAACCGTAGGCAGCGATATGATCGTAGATGTGGTGGCTGCCAGCCACGAACACCCGCTCCCCCTTGTGGTGATCGATATGGGTACTGCTACGACCTTAAGTGTGGCGGACAAGCACGGAAATTACATCGGCGGCGTTATCCTGCCGGGCCTTCGGGTGTCTTTAAATTCCCTCAGCGGAAAAACCGCCCAGCTCCCCTATATCAGTCTGGAAGTTCCAGATAAGGTAATTGGTAAAAATACCATTGACTGCATGAGGGCCGGGATTATTTTCAGCAATGTAGATATGATCGACGGAATCCTGGACCGGATGGAAAAGGAGCTGAAAGAAACGCCCACTGTAATTGCCACCGGAGGACTGGCCCGGTTTATCACGCCGCTTTGCAGGCACAGGATCATTTATGATGATGCACTGCTGTTAAAGGGGCTTTTAATCCTGTACCGGAAAAATACACAGTAAACGGATCCAGCAGCAGCCCTTACAAGGCTTTCTGGAGTTGATTTAGACCGCCAGACTGGATAAAAAGCCGTGCTTGAGAAGATCATCCTCTCAGCACGGTTTTTTGTCTGACAGCTGTTTTCGGCGTCCCTTTCCCATTCCCGGCCCTCATCACGCTTAAATATCCTCAAAGTATAATCCGATTCTTGTTCTCTCCGATCCAGCTCAGGTTCTATGGTATATTCCATGACTCGCAGCCAGACATTCCCAAGAAAATTTCCCGCTATTTTCCATCTTCCATCTGCCAGTCCGTTCTTCTGGATAGAAAAGGAAGTATAAAACCTTCCCGTTCCGTCCATCATTCTTTTATAACCAGAACAAAAAAGCACAGCCCGTTCCCGTGCGTACACTCAAATAAATGGAGGTATGGACCATGTCATGCTATAAGGTTGAAATCTGCGGCGTCAATACTGCCAGGCTGCCGCTCCTTAGCAGTGAAGAGAAGGAAGAATTATTTTCACGGATCTTAAAGGGAGATAAGGAGGCCAGGGAACAGTATATCAAGGGAAACCTGCGTCTGGTCTTAAGTGTCATCCAGCGCTTTTCCGGAAACCAGGAAAATATTGACGATCTGTTTCAGATTGGCTGTATCGGCCTTATCAAGGCCATCGATAATTTCGATATCACTCAGAATGTAAAGTTTTCCACCTACGCAGTGCCCATGATCCTTGGCGAGGTGCGCCGCTATCTGCGGGACAATAATTCTATCCGCGTAAGCCGCTCTCTCAGAGATACCGCCTACAAAGCCCTCTATGCCAAAGAGCAGCTGACGCGGCGTCACTCCAAGGAACCCACCCTCATGGAGATTTCCCAGGAAATCGGCGTCCCCGGAGAGGAAATCACCTACGCCCTGGATGCCATCCAGACACCGGTAAGCCTTTATGAACCAGTGTATACCGACGGCGGCGATCCCCTTTATGTGATGGATCAGATCAGCGACAAGAAAAACCTGGAGGAAAACTGGGTGGAGGATCTTTCCTTAGTGGAGGCCATGAAACGTCTCCCTGACCGGGAACGCCACATTATTGATATGCGTTTCTTTGAAGGAAAGACACAGACTGAAGTGGCAAAGGAGATCCACATCAGCCAGGCCCAGGTCTCACGGCTGGAAAAAAGCGCTTTAAAGTCCATGCGGAACTATCTGAACTGACCGTTCCCTCAGAAACTGAGGGAACACACGCCCTGACCCCGTTTTCCAGCGTCAGAATCGATCAGCGTCCGCAAAAAGATCGCTCCACTTTCTCAACGATTTCCTCCATTTGTTTCCATTTCCGCTCCATATCCGCCGCCAGCGCAAACTGGGTGCGGCAGCGATCCAGGTTGTGATTTTCTCTGACAAGCTTAAAGTACGTATCTCCTGAGAGTTAATCGGTCAAGAAACGCATCCCGCACTCCAGGGTCATCAGCCTTGCTCCTTGGGGCAGCATCCGCACCTCTGCCTTTGTCAGACTTCCGGCGCAGCCTTCTAAAAATCCTCTGGTATAGATCTCAAAAAGAGGAAGCGACAAAGACACCTTTGCAGCATCTACCTCATCCTCCTCTGCCGTATTGGCCCCGAACCGGATAGAATCGCCGAAATCAAAGACAGACAGGCCCGGCATCACTGTGTCAAGATCAATGATGCAGATGGCCTGCCCTGTTTTATCATCAATCATGATATTATTCAGCTTGGTATCAAAAAATCATTCCCTTCAATAGAAAAGGTCACTGGATTATCCTTTTTAAAACGAATAGCCAGAGCAATTACTGCAAATATCAAAATTACTGCCATAGAAACATTTTTTTAGTTTTAAGCATTTTAGTTTTTTCCTCCTGTTAATGACATGAATAAGATATACATATCTGAATAACTTCCATCAGGCAGCAAAAATCCGCCGGGGATGATTCCTATTTTTTGAAATCCTATATGTTCATAGATGATTAATGCAGACTTATTTATGGAAACTACTGCATTAAATTGCAATCCTCGAAATGTTAGCCTTTCAGCTTCCTCAATAGAATTTTGAACCAAAAATTTCCCCAAATGCTTTCCACGCATTGTTTTTTTTATGACGTAAGAAGCATTTGCAATATGACTACATCTCCCGATATTATTAGGATGGAGAATATAATACCCTACTAATTCCCCGTCTTTTTCCATGCATACAACACGTGTCTGTTCATCAAGCATTTTTTGGAATTGACTACTCTCATATAACTCTGTGCCCGGAAATGACATTCCATCCTCTAAAATTTCATTCCACATACTTGTCATACATTCTAAGTCGCAGTCTTTATAGTTTCTGAACCGAATGCCCATCCTACATTTCCTCCTTGAAAAATTGTTTTATTGTCAATATAATTATATCATCGTAGCAATATTAAATCTTAAGAAATATCTTCAAATTATATAATAATATTGTCAATGGAGAATGATTATGGAACAAAATTTACACGAAACAAATAAATACGAAGATACGCTATTTCCGATAGGTATGTATCAGATTACGAAAGATAACTGTATTCCAAAAGGTCGTGGTTACAGAAATCTGCATTGGCATGAAGAATTACAATATGTACTGGTTTTATCAGGAAACGTGATATTTCAGGTCAACGGGTGTGACTACCCACTTGAACATGGAGAGGCGCTTTTTATTAACAAAGGCGCATTGCATATGTCAAGTGAAATGACTAAAGATGCAAAATATGTAAGCTTTAATTTCAGTGAACAATTACTTTGCTTTTTTCCAGATAGCCGCATGGAATATAAATTTGTAAAAAGGTACATCCGTAATGAAGCTCTGCCTGCCTTTAAGATAACTACATCTGTACACAATGGGATGGAGATAATCAACTATTTACAAAAATTGAAACCTATTTATGAGGATAACACCTCTCCTTTGCGTGAATATGACATTTCACTTTTAATTACTGTCATTTGGCGCCATCTTCTTGTTTGCTTTGAGAAACAAGACTATATTCAAAACAAAAAACAAATTGCATGGGTTGAGAGAACGCAAGTCATGCTAACATTTATCCGGCAAAATTACACCAAGCAAATTTCTTTAACAGATATCGCAAAGTCTGCTATGGTAAGCAATGCCGAATGTAATCGCTGTTTTCGTAATATGCTACATATCACACCCTATGAGTATTTAATTCAATATCGGCTAAAAGTTGCATTAGAGCTTCTTTCCTTTTCAGAATGGAATATAACAGAAATATCACAAAAAATCGGTTATAATAATGTGACACACTTTATTCAAACATTTCGGAGAAAATATGGTATTTCTCCCAAGCAGTACAGAATCACAAAACATGATGAAGAGCAATATTAACTCTCATTTAAACATTTAAGGCGGATTAGTGAGCGGCTGTCTTATGATTTCCTGTATTACTTTATCGCACATGAGCATTCTTTCCCGTCTCCAAATCCCTGAGGCATGGCGGCACCTGTCAGTTCCCATTCTTCTGCCGGAACCGGCTCCCCCGTCGTCCGGTCCATGGACCTCCCACCACATTTTGGGGTCATGATAACAGTCCGGTACCACCTGACTTGAGTTTTTCTCCATGATGAAGGTCGGCACTGCCCGGCAGATGATACGCGATAACCAGTTAAATTTCACCCAGATTGCTGACCGTCTGGGCTACAATTCCATCCGCTACTTTTCCCGGCAGTTTAAGCAGCTGACCTCCATGACGCCCTAGGAATACGCAGCCTCGATCCGCAGGCTGTCGGATAAGCCCTCACAGAATCGGGAGATTTTATAAATGTCGAACAAACCTTCTTGCCCCCTGGGCTTTCATATGGTACACTGATGATATGATAGTCCTATCCTAACAGAAAGCGGCAGACATAATATATGGAACAGAATGAACGCAGATTTGCAGTATTGATCGATGCAGACAATGTATCGCCAAAGTATATCAAGTATATCCTGGATGAGGTATCCGATATCGGGATCGCAACCTACAAACGGATCTATGGTGACTGGACCGATAACGAAAAAAGGGGGTGGAAGAATGTTCTTTTGGACTGGTCCGTCAACCCTATCCAGCAGTACAGCTACACCACCGGCAAGAACGCTACCGACTCTGCCATGATCATCGACGCCATGGACATTTTATATTCGGGAAATGTAGATGGTTTCTGTCTGGTGTCCAGCGACTCAGATTTTACCAAGCTGGCCCAGCGGCTGCGGGAGGCCGGTATGTTCGTCATGGGTATCGGAGAGCAAAAAACACCCAAACCCTTCCGGGCAGCCTGCGATACCTTTAAGCTTCTGGAGATTATTTCCTCAGAGGATACGCCGGAGGCGGTTCCCACGGCCAGGGGACGGGTAAATGCCATGGCGGCGTCCAAGACCGAGGTGCCCTCCATTGACGAGATACAAAAAACGATCACTTCCATCGATGAGATCCAGAAGGCCATCACCAAGCTTCTCATTGAGAACAACAGCCAGAACCAGCCTATTATCCTTGCAAAGGTAGGAAATTTCCTGACTAAGCGTTTCTCCGACTTTGATGTGAGAAATTACGGCTATTCCAAGCTTTCCACCTTCCTTGAAAGCTTGGACAACAGCGATTTTCAGGTGGTAAAGCTTCATGGGGGCTATTTTGTCCAGGAAAAATCCGCCTCCACTTCAAAGGCTGACATCGAAAAAGAAATCATCCGCCTGATTCAGAGCAACAAAGGCCATGTTGATAATTTAAGCATTATCCACGAGGAACTGAAAAAGAAGTTTCCCAACTTTGATATCAAGCAGTACGGTTTCAGCCGGCTCTCCAGCTTTATACGCAGCTTCGGCACCTTTAAGATCAAAGATAATATGGTGCAGCTGCGGTAAAAACACCCTTAAAAAATACGCCGCACTCTCCGTTTTACTTCTCACGGAAACTGCGGCGTATTTTTATGCGCACTGTCTGTTCTCCTGCCATCTACTCGAACCGGACGATCTCCTTTTTCAGCCTTTTCATAATCTTTTTCTCCAGCCTTGATATGTAAGACTGAGAGATTCCCAAAAGATCCGCTACCTCCTTCTGGGTCATCTCATCGCCGTCCTCGTTTGTGAGGCCATAGCGCAGCTCTACGATCCGGCGTTCTCTGGGCTCCAGATGGCTGATGGCAGTATTTAAGAGATCCTTTTCGATCTCATCCTCAATGCCATGATAGATCACGTCCTCATCCGTTCCCAGAATATCGGATAAAAGCAGTTCATTTCCATCCCAGTCCACGTTTAAGGGCTCGTCAATCGACACCTCCAGGCGAGTCTTATTGTTTCGTCTCAGGTACATGAGTATCTCATTTTCAATGCACCGCGAGGCGTAGGTGGCCAGCTTGATATTTTTATCGGGTTTGAATGTATTGATGGCTTTTATGAGGCCAATCGTACCAATCGAGATCAGATCCTCTACTCCAACGCTGGTATTGTCAAATTTTTTTGCAATATAAACTACCAGACGCAGGTTATGCTCGATCAGAGAGGATCTGGCATGATGGTCCTGATCACTCCCTAAAAGGCCGATCATCCGGCCTTCCTCCGCGGCCTCCAGAGGCGGCGGAAGGATATCTGCCCCTCCGATATAATGAACTTCCCCCTGTTTTTGAACCAGCATAGTCCGGAAACTGGGAGCCGTTTTAAACTGAAAACGGTTTGGTATGGATACTCTTACAATCATTTTATTTCCTCCCGCTTACATATCGCCCCCAAACGCCATGGTCAGGAGGCTGTATCTGAATCCTGTATCAGCACCTCATATTCTCCGGCAGGAGAAAGGGGCTGCTTTGCCACAGCCACCAGAGGCTTTATAAGTGTATAGCAGGTCCCCTCCTGCTCCACTTTTATTTCATCCAGCGTAACTGCCGCAAGAAGGCCTTCTCCGCCTACACTGCGGTAGGGCACATAGGTGATTCCTTTTACTTTTGGACATAGTTCTTCCATGACGCCCCGCCAGGCCACATGAACCGGACGGCCGCTGACCGGTTCTCTCAGGCGATTTCCCGTATCAATCAGTCCAGCGGTGGTAAGCGTCTTATCCCCCTGCCGAAGAGTCACCCTGCACAGCGCCTTTTTCCTGTGAAATGAATCTGCCAGTCCGCGGATCCACCGGGCTGCCCCAAAGGAGAAAGCTGCTCCGCCCAGAACTAAAAAACACCATGTTCCCACAGGCCTTCCGAGTATCCTCTCCTCATTTAGTATTCTGGCTGCACCTTCCAATACACCTCCAGGGCCCATCTGCTCTGCAAAGACCATCATTACACCTCCCAGAATCACGGAAGCCAGATAAATACCTGCCACGGCACGAAAAACTTCCCTGATCCGGCGGATTCCAAAGGCACACACTGCCATAAGGGCTCCAACAGCCAGATACGTTCCGGCCGCTCTGCATATGAAGGGCATTCCAGGAAACACCGCCGTTACACAGGCCCAGACCGCCCCCAACGCCGCACCCCTCACGAGCTTTGCGGTTTTGGCCCGGTAACAGAGCACCCGGTTCACTACCGTCAGTACGATCAAATCCATCGCCATATTTACGGCAAATACTTCATCTATGTAGACCCGATAAACCACTTTATCCCGGCCTCACCTCCTTTATCAAGCTGTCCAATAGACATTATAACTGTTCTTAAGTGCAAATGCTGTCGAAGGGAGAGGGAAAACCAAAAGAAGTTTTCGACAGGATATGACCTTACACCGGCAGGCAGCGCAGGGGGGATATAAAAAATCCGCAGAACAAATGACATATATTGTCACCTGTTCTGCGGATCTAATTTATATGGGTTCTAAAATACCTGATTCAATTATCGCTTATTCTTCAGGAAATCAGGAATATTGATCTGCATTTCCTTATTGGCAGTGGGACGGAAAGACGGCGCTGCGGGCTGGGGAGTTCCAGAACCGTTGGAGGCCTGCGCTGCACCCGTATTCCCGTTGGAACCTGCGTTTTCCGTATTCTGGCCGAACCGCGGAATATTCAGGCTGGGAGCCGGAGTGTTAGTCTGCTGCTGTCCAAAGCCGCGGACGAACGCAGACTGAACCGGCTTTGCAAAACCGGCGGAAGCTGTAGCCGCAGCCTCCGGAGCTGCCGCACGCTCAGGCTGAGCTGCCTGAGGAGCCGGGGACTTTGCCTTAAAGTTGGTAAAGCCTGCCATAGCCTTCGTCACGGAGGAAGTAGCGTTGTGCTCGTCCAGTCCGGTGGCGATTACGGTAATGCTTGCCTCATCCTGTGCATTTTCATCATACATGGCACCAAAAATGATATTTGCATTGTCGCCTGCCAGCTCCTGTACATAGCTTGCGGCGTCATTTGCCTCAATCAGGCTGATGTCGCCGGAGATATTGATGATCACATGGCTTGCGCCCTCAATGGTGGTCTCAAGCAGCGGGCTGGATACAGCCTGCTTTACAGCCTCAATGGCCTTGTCATCACCCTTTGCCTTACCAATACCGATATGGGCGATTCCCTTATCGATCATGACTGTCTGGATATCTGCAAAGTCCAGATTGATCAGTCCAGGAACATTGATCAGATCGGTAATGCCCTGAACAGCCTGCTGAAGAACCTCATCTGCCTTCTTAAGAGCATCCGGCATTGTGGTGCGGCGGTCAACGATCTCCAGGAGACGGTCATTTGGAATCACGATCAGCGTATCCACTGCCTGCTTTAAACATTCGATGCCGTTTAAGGCGTTGGTCATACGGGCTTTTGCCTCAAAACGGAACGGCTTTGTCACTACGCCTACGGTCAGAATCCCCATATCCTTGGCAATCTTTGCAACAACGGGAGCCGCTCCGGTTCCGGTTCCGCCTCCCATACCGCAGGTAACGAATACCATATCCGCTCCCTTTAACGCCTGGGAAATCTCCTCAGAACTCTCCTCTGCAGCCTTCTCACCTACGTCTGGTCTCGCGCCTGCGCCCAGTCCTTTAGTCAGCTTCTCGCCGATCTGCATCGCTGTAGGAGCCTTGCAGAACTGAAGAGCCTGCTTATCCGTGTTGATGCCGATGAATTCCACTCCGGCGATGTTCTCGTCAATCATACGGTTTACTGCGTTATTGCCCGCACCGCCTACGCCTACTACGATGATTCTTGCGGCATTCTCTGACTCATTTATCTTAATCTCTAACAAGATACTTATCCTCCTTATCCGTTCCATGCACCCCCGGTTTCAGAATCTAATGGTTCAGGAATGCATCTGTCCTCTTTTCAGGTATTTCTTTATTATAATGTCACTCTTTTAGCCTAACTAATACTATATTTGATTTTATAAAAAAAATCAACCCCGAATTTTGTATTTTTGTCAAACCCGGCCTTTCCGTTTCATTTCCTTTTAAATGTAATCCCCGCCCGGTCATTGGTCTCGTTATACTCGCTCAGTTCCAGGGTTCCTCTGATGTCCTTAAGCTGGGGCTGATCCTTTAATATGTCGTTTAGCACAGATAACTTGCCGTCTATATTTCCCGTATCTCCAAGAGGCACCTCCATCTGGCCAATGGTAAGGGTAGGCTGGTTATAGGCATTAAATCGGATCTGGTCTACGGAAATCTGGTACAGGGAAAGCTGCTGTGTCAGGTTTAATACCTCCTCAAAGATCCGGCTGTCTTTCACCGGAAGAGGCTGATATAGAACCACCCGGCCAAGATCCATGCCTGTGATCCATGGAATCCCCGCAAGCTTGCTGCCGGAGCTTTCCACCACAATCCCCTCCCTGTCAAAATACATATAGCTGCTCATATAGGAAACGTAGCCCACAATGCTCTTGTCATAAATAATGACCTCTGCCTTAAAGGGGCCATGGAATACGATCTTATAGTCCTCTACAAACGGGATCTGTCTGTGAGGCTGAAACCGGTCCTTTACATAGGCGATGGCTGAATTTTTTCCCAGACGGCCGGAAAAAAGAAGCTCCTCCACCTGCTTTGCGCTGTAGCGGCTGCTGCCGGATACGGTCACTTCCTGGATTCTTACCGACAAAACAAGGATAGCCGTAAGCAGAATGGCTGCCACGGCAATCCCCAGAATCATATGATGTTTTTCCTCTTTTTTTCTCATCCTGTGCATCACTCTCCTATCCAGCCGATCCCCGCCCCCAGGGCCGACAGATCTCTGCAGATATCTTCATACCCCCGTTCAATGTGGCCGCAGTCTTTGATGATGGTTTCTCCCTCTGCAGCCAGGGCCCCGACTACAAGAGCGGCCCCTCCCCGCAGATCCGCCGCCTTTACGCAAGCTCCCCTTAAGGGGTACTTCCCGCATATGACGGCCGTTTTCTCTTCAATACGGATGGATGCGCCCATTTTCACAAGTTCTCCCACTGTGCCAAACCGCTCCTCAAACACACGTTCCTCAATCCGGCTGGTTCCCCTTGCGGCCGCCAGAAATGCCATAAACGGTGACTGAAGATCGGTGGGAAACTCAGGATAGGGTCCTGTTTTAAGGTTTAATGGGCCCGGACGCCCTTCCCTGCGGATTCGAATTCTCCCCTCCTGCTCCCAACCGATGCCGGTGGCTGAAAGCGTTCTTCCCTCTTCTGCGCAGTCCACCTCTGCGCCTGCCTGTTCAAGCAGCATCAGCGGAAGACGCAGAGAGGAAGGCCGGATGCCTTTTAAAGTTATATCTCCTCCGGCCGCCATCACGGCCGCCCCATAGGTACCGGCCGCGATCCGGTCGCCTTCCACCCTAAAGGTGCTGTCCTTCAGGCATTGTACTCCCTGAATCATCAGGGTCGACGTACCTGTCCCGCAGATCACCGCACCCATATTATTAAGGAAATGACACAGCTGACTGATCTCCGGTTCCATGGCAGCTCCCCGGATCACAGTCACCCCGTCTGCCAGAACAGCAGCCAGAAGAGCCTGCTCTGTGGCTCCCACACTGGGATAGGCAAAAAGAATCTCCGTTCCCTCCAGACCCTTTTTCGTTCTGGTCACAGCTTTTATAATACCTTCTTCCTCACAGATCTGTGCCCCCAGACTTTTAAGGGCCGCCAGATGCAGGTCAATAGGTCTGGCTCCGATGAGACAGCCTCCCGGATAGCAGCAGCTCCCCTCTCCCAGCCGTCCCAAAAGAGCGCCAAGCACAATGATGGATGAGCGCATGGACCGGACGTATTCTTCCGGTATTTCCGTCCTTTGTACTTCCCTGGCATCCATAAAAATACTGCTGCCCCGGCAGATGCAGGCACAGCCCAGATGTTCCAGGATCCTGGTCATACAGGCCACGTCACGAATCTTCGGCACATTGGTAAGAACTGTCAGGCCTCTGTGCAGGAGAGCGGCCGCCATCATAGGAAGGACCGCGTTTTTGGAGCCCTGTATGGATATTTCCCCTTCTAAGGGCAAAAGGCCGGTTACACGGATCGCAGACAAAAGACCACCTCCGCAAATATCTATACGAAAGTATATGCCCTTTTGCCGCCTTTTGTGCAAAAAAGGCGACCTCTTCTATCAGACCACCGCCTTGATCTGGTTGGAAACACTTAGGACGATTCCCATCTCCACCATAAGAAAGAGCACCGAGGTGCCTCCGTAGCTGATAAATGGAAGGGTGATTCCCGTATTGGGAATGGTGTTGGTCACTACGGCAATATTTAATATCACCTGGATCGCAATATGTCCCATGATCCCTACCACCAAAAGAGCGCCGAACAGATCCGGAGCGTCATTGGCAATCATCACAAACCGATAGATCATAAGGAGAAACAGCATGATAACCGCCACTGCCCCAAAAAGCCCCAGTTCCTCGCAGATAATGGCAAAGATCATATCGTTTTGAGACTCCGGAAGAAATCCCAGTTTCTGGATGCTCTCTCCCAGTCCCTGGCCCATAAGTCCGCCGGAGCCGATGGCGTAGAGTCCCTGAAGAACCTGGAAGCTCTTTCCCTCAGGATCCAGCTCCGGGTTCAGCCACGCCTCGATCCGGCGGAACTGGTATGGCTGAAGGAGATGGATATTTAAAAGAAACGTTCCAATGGGTCCGGCGGCCGCCAGCGTCCCCAAAGCCAGGCCTCCCGCCGCAAAAAAAGGCCATTTTACCTTGCACGCCACAAAAAGGACCACAAATCCGATTCCAGCAAGAATGATGCCGGTACTTAGGTTATTGAGGGCCACGACGGCGGCGATGGCCAGGGCCAGGAGAAATACCTTCCCCATGGTTTTCCACTGGTTAATCTTGCCTCCCAGTTTCGTGATCACCGCCGCCAGCATGATAATCAGCGCGATCTTGGCAAACTCCGCAGGCTGAAAGCTGAACGGCCCCACACCCAGCCATCTTTTTTTTCCGTTTACGTCTTTACCGACGATGCTTACCAGGATCATCAGCACATAGGACAGCGCATAGGAGGGCACTGCCAGCCGATAAAGCCAGTGATAATCCATCTTGGATATGAACAGCATAAGCACAAAGCCGCCTGCCGCAATAATGCCCTGGCGGCGCATAAAATACGCGCTGTTGTTTCCAAATTCCTCACTGATCTGAGCCGTATAGGAGCTGGCGCTGTAGATCATCACCAGACCGAACACGGTAAGGGCCACTACAATAAGCACCAGGGTCAGGTCATAAAACCGGCGCACCTTCTTCTTTTTCGGTGGGTTCTGAGGCGGATAGGCCCTGGCGTCTCTGCTTTCGTAGGACTGAGCCGGGCGGGCTTTCTTCCTGTTTCCTGCCGCCGGATACCCTAAATCCGGCCTCCTGTCTGCCGCGGCCTGCCTCTGACCGGCCGCTGGTCTGGGCCGTTGTGCTGTCTGCTTCTGGCCTTCTGAAACCTGTCTGTTTCCTTCCTGTCTTACATTCCCGGAAACCGCCTGACGTTTGCCGGACTGGGTTCTTCTTCGTTCTGCTGTATTGTGCCGCGCCGGCACTCTGGCCGGCGCTGTCCCCGTCATTCCTCCCGGCCTTCCCGTCCGGCGCTTGTTTCCAGCCATTTCTTCTTACCTCCTACAGGTCCATGACGCTCTTCTTAAAGACACGTCCCCGTTCTTCAAAATCCTTAAACATCCCCCAGCTTGCGCAGGCGGGACTTAAGAGCACGCAGTCCCCTGCATCGGCGTAAACCGCACATACCTGCACTGCCTCCTCCAGATCCTCCGCATACATGATTTCGTTAAACCCGTGCTCCTTGGCACAGGCAGCGATCTTATCCCGGGTCTGGCCGATCAGAACCAGATATTTTACCCGGCCTGCAAATTCCCCGGCCCAGGCGCTGTAATCGCTGTGCTTATCATAGCCTCCCGCAATCAGAAGCACCGGCCCGGGCATGGCCCGCAGAGCCCGTATAGCCGCATCGGGGTTGGTTCCCTTGGAATCATTGTAATAACGCACGCCCGTACGCTCCCGCACAAACTCAATCCGATGCTCTACCGGCTTAAATTCCTTCACAGCCTCTGTGATTTTCTCAAAAGGCACGCCCATGGCCAGCGCCACCGCAGCTGCAGCCATCACATTTTCATAATTGTGCTGTCCTAAAAGCTGTAAATCATTTACATTTACAAGTACCTGCTCTTTACCCTCTTTTGCGTAAACAATATCCCTGTCCTTAAGGAAAAAACCGTCCTTTAACGTTTCTTTTGAGGAAAACCACACTGCCTTGGGTTTCAATCCTTCTTTTTTGCCGAATTCCTTTAAAATGGGATCGTCAAAGTTGAGAACCACTGTATCCTCGCTGGTCTGGTTCATGGTGATGCATTCCTTGATCTGCGTATAGGCCTCCATAGTGCCGTGACGGTCCAGATGGTCGGGCGTAATATTCAAAACAGCACTTACATTGGGATGAAAATCCATGATTGTTTCCAACTGGAAGCTGCTGATCTCAGCCACAGTAACCGATTTTTCCGTCATCTCTGAGGCTCTGGCTGTATAAGGTTCCCCAATATTTCCCACAACAAAGGTTTCCTCATACTGTTTCTTCAGGATCGCGCCCGTAAGAGCCGTGGTCGTGGTCTTTCCGTTGGTGCCGGTGATGGCGGCCAGCTTTCCGGCGCTGCACTGATATGCCAGTTCAATCTCACCCAGGATCGGGATCTTCGCTTCGTCTACCACCGCTACAAAAGGGCTTGTGAGAGGGATACCCGGACTGATAATGCAAAGCTCTACTCCCAAAAGATCTGAGCGCTTGATTTCACCCAGAACCACATTTACCCTGGCCCCCTCATCAAACTGTTCCTTAATCTCTGTCTCGTTTAAGGCCGTATTTCCATCATAGAGTACGACCTCGCCTCCGCGGCCTAAAATCAGCTTTGCTGCAGCGATGCCGCTTACGCCGGTTCCCGCAACTAATACTTTCTGACTTTGATCCATTCGTGGTTTAACCTCCTTTTTCGCCGGAATACCGGCAGCTTACAGTCCCAGATACGCGATCATGCACAGGATCGCCGTAATAATGGAAAATACAGCTACGACCCTTGTCTCAGACCATCCGCACAATTCAAAATGATGGTGGATGGGAGCCATTTTAAAAATCCTCTTTCCCCCGGTCTTTTTAAAGTATGTTACCTGGATAATAACGGAAAGCACCTCCGCCAGGTAGATCAGGCCGATAATAGGGATAAATAAAGGCAGACGCATCATATAAGCCGCAGACGCCACAAAGCCTCCCAGGGCCAAAGACCCTGTATCTCCCATAAAAACCTTGGCCGGATACACATTAAAGAGCAGAAAGCCCAGAAGGCTTCCCACAACTGCCCCCGTAATCGGGCTGATGCCCATGTCCTCGCCGATTGCCACAATGGTTAAAAAGGTGGCCACCAGGATCGTCACGCTGGTACACAGACCGTCCAGGCCGTCTGTGAAATTCACCCCATTGTCAGTTCCCAGAGTCACAAAAAACAGGGCCGGAACAAACAGGATGCCAAGAGACAGGAACTTTCCAGCCTTAAAGCCTCCGGTAAAGGGAATCAGCATATCCGTTCCCACCTCTCCGCTGTGGACGATGTACCAGGCAAAGATGCCGGTGATCACAAACTGTCCAGCCAGTTTCTGGATAGGGCTTAGCCCCTCAGAGCGCTTCATGATGATCTTGATATAATCATCCAGAAAGCCGATGATGCCAAAGCCCGCCGTCATAAAAAGCACCGGGATGATCTTCGGGTAGGACGGAATATAAAACAGAGACGTGATAATGATGCTGGATAAGATAATCAGCCCTCCCATGGTAGGAGTTCCCTGTTTTTTCAGATGGCTCTGGGGGCCGTCATCCCGAACCTGCTGGCCGAATTTCAGCCTGTGCAGAAAGGGGATGATGATCGGGCACAGCAGAGCGCTGATGGCAAATGCAATAATAATCGCTAATATCGTCTCATGAATCATAAGGCACCTCAATCTCATATGTATTCTGCCGGACGAAAGCCGGACAGCAATAATAGTATACGTCTTTTTTTAAGAATAATCAACCGGCTTTGCGTTCCCGGCTGATTCCCATATATGGAAGGATATTTTCGAACAGATCACCGATCACCGGAGCCGCAATAGTGCCGCCATAGTAGATCCCTTCCGGCTCATCAATGGTAATAAGCGCCATGACCTTTGGGTCATCTGCGGGTGCAAAGCCCAGGAAAGAGGAAATATATTTTTTCATGCTTCTTGGAAGTTTTTCGGAGGTAGCAGTCTTTCCGCCGATGCGAAAGCCCTCTACGGCCGCCTTTTTGCCGCTTCCCTCTGCCACCACCTGTTCCAGCACATACCGCATGGCAGCACTGGTCTTGGGAGACAGGATCTGATCTCCCAAAGGATAGGAAAGCTCTTTGACTGAAGCGCCGTCGGCGCTTGAGACACGGAGGCCAAAATGAGGCGTGACCCTGCGGCCGCCATTTACGATAGAGGCCGCTGTAGTGATCAGCTGGATGGGAGTAATCTGAAAGGACTGGCCAAAAGATACCGTAGCCAGTTCCACCGCCCCCATTTTCTCCTTTTTATGCATAATTGTGGCCGCCTCTCCCGGAAGATCAATTCCCGTTTTCCCCTTTAAACCGAACTGGGTAAAATACTGGTAATACCGGTCTACACCCAGCCGCTGGCCTACGTCGATGAATACAGGATTGCAGGAATTCATAACCCCCTGCAGAAAGGTTTCCGACCCGTGGCCGCCTGCCTTATGGCAGCGGATCCTCCGGTCCTCTACCACCCTGAACCCCGGACAGCTAAACCGGTCCTCCAGTGTCACAGCTCCCGACTCCAGACCTGCGGCGGCGGTGATGATCTTAAAGGTTGATCCCGGCTCATAGGTATCGTTGATACAGGTGTTTCTCCACATCCCATTCAGCCGGTCTTGAAGGCCCATTACAGTTTCCTGCGCAGCCGCCTGCTCCCGCAGGCTTTGGCTGTTTAAATTCTGATCCGGGGTAAATGGGTCATTGAGATCAAATTCAGGAGCATTAACCATAGCAAGAAGCGCCCCGTCCTGGGGATTCATCACGATGACAGAAACCTTTTTGGCATTTTTCTGCTCCATCACCTGATATGCCAGCTGCTGGGCATATTTCTGGATATTTACATCAAGGCTGATCTGAAGATCATTTCCTGCAATAGGCTCGATCCGATCCTCAGCCGCCTCTTTCAGCTCCACGCCTTTTGCATCGGTCAGCGTCAGGATCACTCCGTTGGTTCCCTTTAAGTATTTTTCATACATGACTTCAAGGCCTATGATCCCCTGATTATCTCCTCCCGTAAATCCCAGAACCTTGGATGCAAGGCTGCCCCATGGGTAATACCGTTTATAATCCTCATCCACCTTGACTCCGGGAAGTCCCAGCGCCCGGATCCGGTCGCCAGTCTCCTTATCCACATTCGTCTTTATGATCTCCCTGGAACTGCGTTTTTCTACCTTTTTTCTTACATTCTCCTCAGAAAGCCCCAGGATATCGCAAAGAGCGCGGATCACTTCTTCCCGGTCCTCTACCTGGCTGTAAATCACGGAAATCGTGCAGACCGTGCGGTTATCTGCGATCACCGTTCCATTCACGTCCAGTATCCGTCCTCTGGCCGCCTTGATGGTACGCTCCCTCTCGTGGAGTTCTTCTGCCATCTGGCTGTAATGATCCGCCCGGACCAGCATAAGAAAACCAAGCCGCCCTAAAAGTCCTGTCATTGCCACGGCAATGAGCAGGCCCAGGACGGCTATGTTTTTTCTGTGCTTTGTTAAATTCGGATTCATACCACACTTCCCCGTCCGCCATTGGTACTAAATATACGGATCAGGAAGTAATTTTATTCCGATGAAGCCTCTGAGGAAGCAGCCGTTTCCGCCGTGGAACCCTCTGTGGATTCCGACGCGCCCACGCTGCTGCTTTCTGATGCCTGGCTTTGTGTCTTTCCAGCTGCGGCTGAGGACGCATTTGGATCAGCCGGCACGGCGTCGGGAACACCGCTGTTATACCCTTCATCAATATATTCATCTGTCTCATAAGCCTTGGTTTCTGCCGGTGTCTCATCCTGCCCCTGTGCCTCTGTTTCAGATTCAGAGGGTGCATTGATTCCCTCCTCTGCCGTCTCACCGGCGCTGTTTTCACCTTCTGTCCCCTCTTCTGGGAACACATTCATATAAGGAAGGGCATCCTTCATGATCTTTGCAAAAATACCGCTTGCAAAGGAGCTGTGGGCCTGCTGTGGGCCTGGCGGATAGTTGGGAACATCCACTACCACATACACAAACAGCTGCGGATCCTCTACCGGAGCAAAGCCGGCAAAGGAAAGAAGGTAATTCTTGGCGGATCTGGGCTGCTTCTCTGCCGTACCCGTCTTTCCGCCGATGTGATAGCCCGCTACCTTGGCCGCGCCGCCGGTACCGGTCTCCACCGTTTCAAACATGGCCTCTCGGAGAAATTCCGCCGTAGAAGGCGATACAGTCTCGCGCACCAGCACCGGATCCTTTGTCTCTACCACAGACCCCTGGTCATTTAAGATCTGCTTTACCACATGAGGCTCATAATAGGAACCGCCGTTGATTACAGAGCAGAGCGCAGCCGCCATCTGGATCATGGTACAGTTGTAGTTCTGACCGAAGGCGTTGGTTGCAAGCTCGGTAGGCCCCATCTTATCAGCCGTATATACCAGACCTGCTGCATCTGCCTCACCAGGAAGGTCCACCCCTGTTTTCTGCCCCATGCCAAAGATCGCCTGATATTTTGTAAAAATACTTTTTCCCATCATAGCGCCGATGCGCATCATGGCCACATTGCAGGACTGCATAATAGATTCCTTAAGGCTGATAGAGCCGTGTCCTCCCTTGCGGTAGGCAGTACATTTAATATCCCAGCCTCCCACGTTTAAAAATCCGTCGCACTGGAAATACTCATTCCCCTTTAATATGCCTTCCTCCAATCCTGCCGCAACGGTAAGGATTTTGGAGGGGGATCCCGGTTCAAATGTATCGCTGACGCAGAAATTTCTCCAGATCTGGTTCCAGACGACCTGCCGTCCATATGAGATCACATTGTCGCGGGGCGTATCCGCAACCATCTGTTCATCTGTCAGCTTGGCATCCGGGTGTTCTTTCTTATAGACGGACACCGCATCCTTTTTTCCCAGCTCATAAAGCTGATCGTCTGTGTATCCGTCGATCTTTCTTGGATCATTCAGATCAAAGGTATTGGTTGTAGCCATGCCCAGGATCTCACCGTTTTTTGGATTCATGGCAATGGCTGCTGTAACGTGGCTTCCTACGGTGGTCTGCCACTCGTCAATGTATTTCTGAAGAATGTTCTGGATATTTAAGTCAATGGTGGAAACAATAGTTTTTCCGTTTGCCGGCTCTTTTAACACTCCCTCCAGATTGTTCTCCTCGTCCAGATAGCCGTACTCCCGGCCGTTCACACCTATCAGTTCGTCGTTATAATACTGCTCGATGCCGCCGGTGCCAACGGTGCCGTCCGCGCTGGAAAAGCCGATCACATTGCAGGCTGCGGAGCCGTAAGGATAAACCCTCCGGTACTGATCCTCAAACCATACGCCCATGACGCGCAGACGGGACTGAGTCTCATCCTTGCTGGAATAGTAGGCCGCATTGCGCTCCTTGCGCATGGTCTCAAAGGCCACTTTCTGATCATAGCTCAGCTGTTTGCCGTTTTTATAGGGCACGTAGGCTCTGCTGCTTTTTTCCTGGATGATGCTGCGAAGCTCCTCAGCGTCAAAGCCGAAACAATCTACCAGGGCCTGAATAGTAGGCTCCAGGTAAAGATCTGGCTTTTCCATGATCTGCTGCGGATCCAGGATCAGATTGTAGACCTTTTCACTGGTAGCCAGATAAGTGCCGTTTCGATCCACAATATCTCCCCGCCGGTACGGGAGGGTACGGCTGGAAAATTCCTGCTGCCTCTGGGACAGGACGATTTTGCTGTACTGGTCATTATTATCCTTAATGATTCGGTAGATAACTGCTATAAGTGCAAATAAAGCCAGCGTGATCACGATTGCCGTGATTGCCAGCTTCCCCCTCATATATTCACTGAATACGCGTTTGTTTTGGCCGCCCGTTGTCCCCTTTTTGCGGCCCTGAGGCCGGTCCCCCTTAGGGGACGGCCTAGTGTTCCGGGATGTCCTCATACTGTCTTACATACTCGCTTTCTGTCTTGTCATATAAAAGCACCTGATCCTTTTTCGCATAGACCATGCCCAGCTCCTTGGTGGCAATCTCATAGATCTTATTTAAGTCAATGCTGGTATTGATGCTCGTCTCCAAAGCGTCATTTTCCGTCTTAAGCTTCTCAAATCTGGCCTCTAACTGCTCAATATTGTGCATTCTGGCAGTAAGATCTGACTGAAGCTGCAGATAGCTGACGCAGATATAAAGCGTACAGATACAGGCAGCTGACAAAAGGATCACATATGGCAGATCCAATGCCATGGCCCGCTCCTGGTTGCGGCGTACCTGCTGCCTCTTACGCAGGCCTGTCTGCTTTCTCCGTTTTGGCCGGGCCTTGCTGGGCTGGCGCTCCGGTTCTAATTTTGGCGCTTCCGCACCGCCTATATAGGAAATACTGCGAGCCGCTCTTCTGTTATCTGCCGCGCTTTTTCTGGCTGAGGCCGCCGGCCTTCCCTTTTTCTGGGCCATGATCCTTTCCTCCCTTCCTGCGGTCTGTCGCTGCACACCGATCCTCTATGATACGTCAAACATTACTCTCCCCGCTCAAATACCCTTAATTTTGCACTCTTTGAGCGGCTGTTTTCCTCCAGTTCCTCCTCTGAGGGAAGAATAGGCTTTCGCGTAACCACCTTTCCCAGACTCTTTCTGCCGCACACGCACACCGGAAAATCGGGAGGACAGATACAGGGATCCTCGTTCGTCCTGAATCGGTTCTTCACGATGCGGTCCTCCAGCGAGTGAAAGGTGATGATGCTTAAGCGGCCGCCGGGGTTAAGCAGCTTTATCATACCGTCGATAGACTCCTCCAGCACATCCAGCTCATGGTTCAATTCAATACGGATTGCCTGGAAGGTGCGCTTGGCGGGATGGCCGCCGGTAGCTCTTACCTTGGCCGGAATGGCCGCTTTTATGATCTCACAAAGCTCGCCTGTGGTTCTGACGGGCTTTTCATCTCTGGCCCTTACAATGTGCTTTGCAATATTCTTGGCGAAACGGTCCTCTCCGTAGTCTCGGATAATGCGAAACAGCTCCATCTCGCTGTATCCGTTTATAATGTCAGCGGCCGTCTCCTGATTTCTCTGATCCATCCGCATATCGAGAGGTGCATCCTCCCGATAGGTAAATCCTCTGGATGCGGTGTCTAACTGGTAAGAAGAAACCCCCAGATCCAGATAAATCCCATCCACCTTCGGAATCTCTAATTCCTTTAAAACAGCAGCCATGCTGCGGTAATTGCTCCTGACAATGGTAACCTTGTCCTTAAATGGAGCCAGACGGCGTCCCGCTGCCTGAATGGCATCCGCATCCTGATCGATACCGATGAGCCTTCCGCTTCCCAGACGTTTGCAGACCTCATATGCGTGTCCGCCTCCGCCTAAGGTGCCGTCCACATAAATGCCTCCGGGCTTTATATTCAGACTTCCTACTGTCTCATATAAAAGCACGGACTTATGTACAAATCCATGTTCCTCCATTAAATACCCAAGCCTTCCATATGTTCTGCGATTTCTTCCATATCATCAAAGGTGTTGGCCTGCGCCCACTTATCCCTGTTCCAGATCTCAATGCGGCTTCCAACGCCTACTAATACGGCATCCTTTTCAATACCGGCAAACTCTCTTAATACAGACGGAAGGAGGATCCTTCCCTGCCGGTCGACTTCACAGGTGGCGGCGCTTCCCAGAAGGAAACGGGCAAACTTTCGCCCTGCGGCATTGGTAAGAGGCAGGGAGCGAAGCTTCTCTTCCAGTGCTGTCCACTCCGAATTATCATACACAAAAAGGCAGTTATCGAGCCCCTTCGTAATCACGAACTCATCCCCTAACTGCTCTCTGAACCGCGAGGGAACGATAAGACGCCCCTTCGCGTCAATTGTATGATTGTATTCACCCATGAACATAGCTTATCACCCGCTGTACATCCCATGGCAAACCAGCGCGGCATGGGGAAGACAGATCTTCCCCACTTCATCCACGCAACAACCATTCTTTACCACTTTGCACCACTTTCTACCACTTGTATGTCCATAATAGTACAGAAACTGGGAATTGGCAAGGATTTTTTGCGTTTTTATTCCAAAAACGCAAGGGAAATTTTGGAAAAAAGAAAGGGCAGATGCGTTAAATCATCACGCATCTGCCACGGAAGATATATTTTCCCGCTAATTTAATTTTTAAACCGTGCCGCTGTTCCCTTTTTGGCCCAATTTTCGGTAATAATAGGTCAAAGCTCCCACAGCGGCTCCCACCAGGGCTGCGGACAGCAGCTGGGATACTGCAAGGGAGGTTCCCGGCAGCTTCAGCTGATCCGTGCGCAGGCCCTCAATCCAGAAACGGCCCGCGCCATAGCCCAGAAAGTAGATCCAGAGCATCTCTCCGTCAAAGCGCTTGCGTTTCCTGTACCAGAGCATAAAAAGAAGCACACAGAGATTCCATGCTGATTCATACAGGAAGGTGGGATGAACCTGAATATAGGCTACGCCGTCCTCTATGATGCGGTGGTCGATGAGATCCTGGGAAATCATGGACGGATTTACAATGCTTTCCCTGATCCGCATGGCAAAAAGGCCGTCCGTATAGCCTCCAAAGGCCTCACAGTTAAAGAAATTCCCCCACCGGCCAATGATCTGCCCGGTGATCAGTCCCAGGATCCCCGTATCGGCCATAGAGAAAAAGGACTGATGACGTACCTTTGAAAATACGACCAGAGTGATCACCGCCGCGATGACGCCTCCGTAGATGGCAAGTCCTCCGGCCCTCAGATTAAAAATCTGAAGAAGATCATTCTTGTAATTGTCCCACTCAAAGGCCACATAGTAGATTCTGGCCCCGATGATGGAAAACACAATAGCGTAAAGGGCAAAATCCAGATACAGATCCGGATCCTGACCTCTGCGCTTTGCATCTGAAAATGCCACTGCCATACCAGCTAACATCCCAAGGCCGATAATGATGCCGTAAAAGGCGATCCTAAACCCAAAAACGGAAATGCTGTTTGGCAGGTGGGTAAAGGTGATCCCAAGATTCACAAAACTGAGATCTGCTCCTGTTGCTTCCATATATATACTCCCTTCCCGGCAGGGGCGGTATCTGTTCTGCGCTTTCCTGCCTTATATGTGGGATATTTTAATACGGATAGGGCAAAAATGCAAGGGAAAGACATTCTCACTCCTGTTCCCCGTCTTTATACATCCAGGCAGCTTCCACCGATAAATTCTCTGACAATGGAATTTTTTGGCACATCTTCGCTGCTGACTCCGATAAAATAATCCAGAAACTTAAGCAGCCGTTTTGCCTCCACATATTCCTCGCAGTCCCTGGGAATCCCAAACAGCAGCGGCTCCGCGTACTGCTTTAATACCGCCAGCTCATATGCCAGGGCGGAATTAAACATGGCGTCCGCCTCCTCCTGATAGGGAAAGATATTGTTCTCCTCTCCCCTGCGCACCGAAGGCCACATACGTATGGTATCCCTGGCAGATGCCCCTCTTGTCCTGGCATCCCGGACCATGCGGCGCAGAAGACGGCCGTCGGTGGTTGGGATTCGATTGTGCTCGTCAATGTTCAGCTGCGTCAGGGCGCTGATATAAATCTTAAACCTGCTCTCCCTTGGCAGGGAATAGGACAGCGCGTCATTGAGGCAGTGAATCCCCTCGATCACAAGGATATCCTCCTTTCCCAGCTGCAAAAAATCTCCCTTATATTCCCGCTCTCCCTTTTTAAAGTTATAGCAGGGAAGCTCTACCGTTTCTCCCGCCATCAATGCCTTCATGTCGCGGTTGAACTGCTCTGTATCCAGACACTTAAGGCTCTCATAATCATAGTTTCCTTCGGCATCCCTTGGGCTGTTGATCCGGTTTACAAAATAATTGTCCACTTCAATAGGATGCGGCTTAAGCCCGAGCGCCTCCAGCTGTATGGACAGGCGATGGGAAAACGTGGTCTTTCCAGAAGAGGAGGGGCCGGCAATCATAACAAACTTGGCCGTCTTTTCTTGAGCAATCCTGGCGGCGATCTCTGCGATCTTCTTTTCCTGAAGCGCCTCCTGAATCAGGATCAGGTGGGCCATGCCTTTGCAGGCAATGGTGTCATTTAAGGCTCCCACCGTCTCCAGATCCGCCTGCCTTCCCCACCTTGAGGACTCCGCCAGTGTGGCAAACAGCTTATCCTGAGGCACAAAGGGCGGGATCTCCCTGGGAGCCGTCATAGTTGGAAGCAAAAGCACAAACCCATACTGGTAGAGCTTTAAGTCAAAATATTTCAGGTACTTTGTATTGGGCACCATATAGCCGTAATAGTAATCCTCAAACCCATCAATGCTGTAAATATTCACCCGGGACACCCGGCGGTAGCGAAACAGTCTCTCCTTGTCATACATCCGGTGACGGTGAAACAGTTCCACTGCATCGTCGGTGGATACACTGCGTTTTTCAATGGGAAGTTCCTGATCTACATACTCCCTCATCTTCGCCTTTACGCGGTCCAGGAACGGCTGGTCTATGGAAACGCTGCCTCTGGCCTCCACAAAGAAGCCCTTTCCCACAGAAAAATCCACCACTGCCTTTTCGATCTGTTCCGGGCCGGCTGCCGCATAAAGGGCTTTCAACAGCAGCAGTGTAGCGCTGCGCTGATAGGCAGACATACCTGGTTTCTCCTCTGCAGTGATAAAATGTACATTTCCGCTCCGGACGGTCTTGTGAAGTTCCTGCAGCTTTCCGTTTATCTGAACAAGAAGAATGTCATTTTCATACTGCTCCTGGTACTGCGCTGCAATCTGCGCCCAGGTTGTACCCTGAGGAAATTCTTCTGTTTCAGTTCCTATCGTTACCTGCACCATCTGATTTACCTCCCTGATCAATCTGAAAAAAACGGAGCATGGATTGCTTATAAAAGCGCCGCAGGCCATGCGGGAGGCGCCTGGATAATGGTTATCCAGTCTCCCAGACGTTCCTGCAAAGCCTCTGCCATATGGCTGATAAAGATATGCTCCATTCCATAATGGCCCGCATCAATCACCGCCATTCCTCTGGCAGCCGCGTCCACGCCCGGATGATGGCCGATATCTCCTGTGATTAAAACCTGGGCCTCTTTCTCAAAAGCCGTCTCTATCACGCTGCCCCCGGATCCCGGACAAAGAGCGGCGGTTTTTACCTCCGATTCCATAAGCCCCTCACTGTAGACCAGGACAAAGGGCAGGCCGAACGCTTTTTTCACCTGCTCTGCCAGAGCGCGCACCGTACAGGGGGAACTCAGTTCTCCCAACGCTCCAATTCCGTAAGATTTTGATACCCCATCTTTTTCCATTTCTCCCATATATTCCAAAGGGCGCACATTCTGCAGCTTCAGCCGGGAGGCCGCCAGATCCGCCATTCCTCCGGGAGCGGCATCAAAATTAGTGTGCATTGCATACAGGGAAATATCTGCCTGAATCAGTCTGATCAGACGCCTTGTGATAAAATTCTCATCATTTACCTTTTTTAGCGGGCGAAAAATAAGAGGATGGTGAGTAAGCAGCAGATCTGCGCCCTCTCTGACCGCTCCCTCTACCGCCTCGTCAGAAGCATCCAGGGCAATATAAATCTTCTTTACCTCCTTATCCCTTCTCCCCGCCAAAAGTCCAGGATTATCCCAGTCGCAGGCGCAGCGCGCCGGAGCGAACTCCTGTAATATCTCTATGATCTCACTGCATTTCATATTCTGCCTCCCTGATCCACGATAATTCTTCCAAAAGGGCGATTCTGGCTTTTTTCTGTCCCGGTGTCTGCTCTGTATCGTTTTCCCGGGGCAAAGCTGCCAGGATCGAGCGGATCCGATCTCTTTCTTTTCCCAGATACTCCTTTAAAACAGGATCCTTCTGCTTCAGAAGAAGCTTTCCGTAACGGTATTCACAGGTCTTTTCGTATTCCATCGAGCCATGAATCACACTCATAACCGTATAGTATTTCCCATCCTCCCGGAGCATGGCTTCCTTTTCAATCTGAAATCCATTTTCCGCCAGAAAACGGCGCACCTTTTCCAGATCCGACTGGGGCGAAAGGATGAAGCGGTCAATGGTGTTCCAAAGATGCTTTCCATCACGCAGGATCCGCAGTTCCAGTTCTCCCCCCATACCGGCGACAATGACTGTATCTGCCTCTCCCGGCTTCAGCTTTTGAAGCCCGTCGCTTAGGCGCGTCTCTATGGGAATATCTGAGACAGCCGCCTCTTTTATATGGACGGCCGCCCGCTCCAAGGGGCCTTTCCGCACATCCATGGCAAGAGCGCTTTTTATACGGCCCTGTTTAGCCAGATAGATCGGCACAAAACCGTGATCCGTCCCTATATCTGCAATCCGGCTGTCCTGAGGCACAAAAGCCGCTATCAGCTTTAACCGTTGGGACAGATGGGGAAGGCTTAAGGTGCTGTAAGCCTCCTCCTTGGCAGCCGCAAACGCTGCGGTTTTATTTACTTTATATCCATTCATACTGTCTGTTTCGTCATCCTTATCCTTATTTGCTGCAGCGATTCAGAACGGATTTCAAAAAGATAACCCATTCTGAATCGTTACAATTTACTTTTAATCCAGGGATATATGAAGCTGTTTTAAAGCTGCCTGCTGCTTTATAATCTCCTGGAGCTGCGCAATATCCTTCGCATTGCGGCTGGCTGTATCCAGACTGTTTTTCCTCACCTTGAGAACCGTCTCAGCAAAGGCTTTTTTCTGTTCCTCGTTGCTTAACGACTCTTTTAAGCTGGCGTTAAACAGGGCCGCCACCTCCTTATACTGGTCATCATCATTGATAAAACGGCTGAGGATGGAGGCAGGATTTAAGTTTCCCTGTGCATGGCCCTCAAAAACCATGACGGCTACCTGATGGTACAGTTCCTCCACAAAATCATCTGCCGTTATAATTCCCTTTATCTTGTCAAAGAGGGAATCATCCTCAATCAGCCAGGTAAGGAGAAGCCGCTGGGAACGACGGATGCCATTTTCCCGGTCAGGGCGGCGGGACGGGGCGGGACGGGATGCCTCATTATAGCTGCCGGTTTCTGGAGATTTCCCTGTACCTGTTTTCTCATATTCCTCTTTGTCTCTTCGGACAGCCGTATTTTCTCTTCCCCTGGCATCCTCTCTGTAGCTGTCGCCGGCTTTTAGGCCAAACTGCATTCCCATGCGGTTTACCAGCTGGCGGAGTTCATTTTCCTGGATCATATGCTCCCTGGCAACGGCCTGAAGATAATTTTCCCGCTCCAGAGGTTCTCCAAACTGCAAAAGCTTCCTTGCTGTCTCCTGATAGAACTTCGTTTTCTGTTCCGGATCCTCCATGGAATATTCCCGTTTTAAAACATCAATCTCAAAAAGGAAGCTGTTTCTTGCCTGATCCATCCTCTCCCTAAAGGCCTGCGCTCCCATATTCCTGATAAATTCATCAGGATCCTTATGAGGCTTCATGTTCAGCACCTTGGCGGAAATGCCTGCATCTCTCAGAATGGGGATGGCGCGCAGAGCAGCCTTTACACCAGCCCCATCACTGTCATAGGTTAAGATCACCTGATCGGTATATCGTTTTAAAATACCGGCGTGCTGGCTGGTAAACGCCGTTCCCAGTGAGGCCACCGCATTGGAAAAGCCAGCCTGATGCAGGGAGATCACATCCAGATATCCCTCGCAGATCAGCATACACTTCTCTCTGGACGTTCTTGCGTAGTTCAGTCCGTAAAGATTGCGGCTCTTATCAAAAAGCCTGGTCTCCGGGGAATTCAGGTACTTTGGTTCCCCATCTCCCATCACACGGCCGCCGAAGCCGATCACACGGTTGTTCACATCCATGATAGGGAACATAACGCGGTTCCAGAACTTATCCCTTCCGCCCCGCTCCTCAACGGTCACAAGGCCCGTTTCTTTTAAAAAGCTGTCCTCATAGCCCTTTTCCCGCAGATACCGGTACAGATCGTCACTTGTTTTATTGGCATATCCCAGCCCGAAACGGATGATCGTCTCGTCTGACAGCTGTCTCTTTTCTCTGAAATAGTCATAGCCCTGTTTTCCCTGGGGCTGTTTTAGCTGATAGTAAAAGTAATTGGCAGCCAGCCTGTTCACTTCCAAAAGCCTGGCCCGCAGTTCTGCCTGCTCTCTGTTCTCCCTGTTGTACTCCATTTTGGGAAGGCTCACTCCGGCACGGTCGGCCAGGGACTGCAGCGCCTCCTGAAAGGTATAGTTTTCATACTCCATCACAAAGGTCAGCACATTTCCGCCGGCTCCGCATCCAAAGCAGTAATACATCTGCTTGCCCGGAGAGACAGAAAAGGACGGCGATTTTTCATTGTGAAATGGACACAGGCCAAAGTAATTGGCCCCTTTTTTCTGCAGCTTTACATACCCTGAGATCACATCTACGATGTCATTTTTCATTCTGACTTCTTCTATGACTTCATCCGGATAGTACACACATATTCCCCCTTCCGGTCGTTTCGTACATTCTTCATTCAATATATATTCCAACGTTTCGGCACAAAAAGCGCCTCAAACTGATCGATGGCGTAAATGTCGCTCATACCTGCAATATAGTCGCAGACTACACGGGATTTTTTCTCACCGTTCACCATTAAAAGAACATACTCCATAGGCAGCTGATCCACGTGCTTCATGTAATATTCGTAAAGCCGGGCGATCATCTCCTGGGCCTTACTCTCCTCTGCCTTGGGTATATCATTTTTATATACGTGTTCAAACATCCACTGCCGCAGCCCCTTCATGGCTTCCTCCATACCTGTGGACATAAGGATCTGAGGCTTATCCATACTGTTCCGTATAATATCGTGGATCATCCTGTTCAGCCGTTCCCGTACGCTGTGTCCAAGCACATCCGTATATCCAGCCGGGAGCTCTTCTTCCACAAACATCCGCGCCCGTATGGCATCATCAATATCATGGTTGATATAGGCGATCTTATCCGACAGCCGGACAATGGCTCCCTCCAGCGTAGAAGGACGGCCAGCCGTCCTGTGATTTAAGATCCCGTCCTTTACCTCCCAGGTCAGATTCAGGCCTTTCCCGTCTTTTTCCAGAATCTCCACAATCCGGACACTCTGCTCATAGTGGGTAAAGCCATCCTCGCAGATCTGGTTTAAAATGTATTCCCCAGAATGGCCAAATGGCGTATGGCCCAGATCGTGGCCCATGGCTATGGCCTCTGTAAGGCTTTCATTCAGCCGCAGGGACTTTGCTATGGTCCGGGCGATCTGCGCCACTTCCAGAGTGTGTGTCAGCCGGGTGCGGTAATGATCTCCCTCCGGCGCCAGAAACACCTGGGTTTTATGCTTCAGCCTTCGGAAGGCCTTGCAGTGAAGGATCCTGTCACGGTCCCTCTGGTACTCCGGCCGTATGTCGCAAAGGGGTTCTTTGCGTTCCCGCCCTCTGGTTTCAGCTGAAAGAGACGCATAAGGGCTTAAGGTCTCTCGCTCCAGGTTCTCTAAGGATTCTCTCACATTCACTCCGCCACCTCTTTTCTGCCGCGCGATCCACTTAACTGCCCGTTTTTCTGCGGATCAGGCAAAGCATCCGTTTCATAAACAAAAGCACCGGCCGCCTTTTTTTGGCAGTCGATGCTTTTATTATAACATAAGTCAAGACTTATATATAGTCCCCAAAATTCTGTTTATCCTGTTACATCGCAAGCACTTCGTTCCATTTTTCCTCAACAACCGGGATTCCGTTTTCCAGATTGTCGCGGATGCTCCTGAGTTCCAGCTCGCCCGGATAGAATACCTCGCCGCCCTCTTTTTCCGGAACAGAAGATTTAATGTCATTTACGATCTGGTCTACAATGCTGTCTGTAAGTTCTGTCGTGTTTGCTTTACCGGGATCGATTGCGATCATAACCTGGGTCAGGCCTACCTCATCGCCAAAGGTTCCGATGGTCTGTACGGAATTTCCGTTAGACAGAACCGTGGCGATCAGATCCAGTGCGATGGAGATGCCGCTTCCCTTCCAGTAGCCCATAGGCAGTACGCGCCATGTCTTTTCAATCTCTCCGGGATCGGTGGTAAGATTTCCGTTTGTATCATAGCCGCCGGGAACCGGAAGCTGCAGGCCCTTTAAGCGGCAGTCCTCTAGTTTTCCGTAAGAAAACTGGGATACCGCGCAGTCGATTACCACATGGTCGCCGTTGCTTCTGGGAACCGCCATAATCAGAGGGTTATTGCCGATCTTGCGGTCTGTGCCGCCCCAGGCAGGCATATTAGGACAGGTATTGGACCAGCAGATTCCGATACAGCCCTCGTCTGCAGCCTGCCAGCCATAGGTGCCGCCGCGCATCCAATGGTTGTTGTTGCCCAGGGCTACCACACCGATGCCAAACTCCTTAGCAAGCTGTACAGCCCTTCTCATGGCCTGACGGGCATTTAAGGGGCCAAACCCGCGGTGTCCGTCCCAGCGTTCAAACGCACCGAAACGCATGGTGCACTCTGCCTTCACTTCAGGATCGATCTCTCCCTTACGAAGGTACTCGATCACTCTTGGGAAACGGTTTAAGCCGTGAGAAAATACGCCGGCCAAAGAGTTCTGCGCGAAAATCTCCGCCGCATCCGCCGCACGCTCCGCATCAAATCCGTACTTTTCCAGCACTCTTTTAAATTCCTTAACCATCTCATCATATTTTACTCTCATGGTATTCACTCCTCCTGCTCGTATTCTGTATTTACAACGTATCTACCCGTATCTTCAGCACAATCTTTTTCACATCCTCCGCCTGGCCCATCTGACAGCAGGGACGGTGTACATCTTCCGGGAAAAAGATCGCATAGCAGCCGTCTGTCATGGGAAGCATGATCTCGTTTACGGAAGCATCCTCTTTGTAAAAGAGAACATCATTTTCATCTAACTGATCCTCCAATACCTCCACCTTTTTCTGATCCGGATAAAAACCAATATACTCATGGCCATGAACCATATACTGGACATCGATATATTTTTTATGTACCTCCGGACGTTTTGTCTCCTTAGGACCTGTGGTGATCTCATTGATCTGAAGGATCAGACGCTCCCCGTCCAACGGGTATTTGCCATGGTGCATATCCGTTACATCCGTCTCTTTTAAGATCTGAATCGCTTTCTGGATTGTCTCTGAATAGGCGCTGCTGCTTTCCGGCGCATGGATATTTCCGTAGATCATTGCTCATATCTTCCTTTCACATGGTTTGCATTTCAATCTCTGTATTTCCGTTTTGCAATCGATTGCTAATTGTATTATTAGAATAGCAGAGATATTTTGAAAAATCAACCTGCTTTTTTACCAGTTTTTGTCCCATATTTTTGTGTATTTTTTATATTTCAGTATTTTTCTTTCACTTTTTTGAAATCGATTGCAATTCAAAGAAACAGCTTATAAACATACGAAGCGATTTAATCAGCAAAAAAACACCCGGTCATCTGGATAATATGACCGGGCGAACATAGCAGCACATATTACAATGGTTCATACTTCAGGTTGTCTCACGCTCGATGATTTCAGTCAAGAGGAGGATCTGGCGGGGATCGGCATTTCCCTCCAGTGCGGAAAGGAGCACGCGGGAGGCGTTTCTGCTTACCTCCACTAATTTGTTATCCAGCGTCGTAAGCTGCGGAGTGCAGATTTTCCCATACAGCGTATTGTCTGCGCCGATGACCGCAATCTGCTGCGGAACCCGGACTCCCCGCCTGCCCATGGCTTTTAAGCCTCCTATGGCCAGAAGATCTACGGAATAGATGATCCCCTCCGCCTGGGGAACCTGCTCTAATATCTTCTCTGTGATCTCATCCCCCAGATTCATGGTGCGCTCCGGATCCAGATCCTTTTCCCAGCCCGCATGGGCGTAATAAACCGGCTGTTTTTCCTGCGGTATTCCCAGTTCTTCCATCCCCCGGCGGTAGCCTCTCAGCTTGCTGCGGTTGGAGGGCGTATCCTGATCCTGGACGTATACGATCATCCGCTTCCCTTTTCCCGCAAGAAGCTGGACGCACTGCTCCATCCCCCGTTCTTCATCTGCTATGACGGAATATACCCCCGGCAGATCCAGCCATCCGTTCACAATGGCTGTCGGCACATTGGGAAGGTGTTTAATCAGGCTCTCCCTGACCTTTGGGGTTCCAAACATGGAGCCCATCAGAATAACGCCCTCCACGCGCCGCTGCTCCAGGATACGGATATAATCCGCTTTCTTTTTCGGATCCGTTCCTGTGCTGAGGGTGATACAGGTATATCCCCGGCGGGTCATCTCCTGCTCGATCACATAAGCCGATTCCGTATGGTGGGATACCCGTATATCCTCGATCAGTATCCCTATGATCCTGGAGGCCTGCGTCACCAGGCCTCTGGCAGCCTCATTGGGGATGTACTGATACTTTTCAAGCAGCTCTGCCACCTTTTTTCTGGTTTCCTCACGGATCCCCGGTTTATGGTTCACAACCCTGGAAACCGTGCTGGCCGACACTCCGGCCTCTTTTGCGATGTCGTAAATTGTTTTTATCGTTTCCATGCTTCTGGTTTAAACATCCCCTTCCGCTGCCGCAAACTGACTGTTATAGATCTCTGCGTAAAATCCGCCGGCTTTAAGCAGCTCTTCATGACGGCCTTGTTCCACAATGCGTCCCTCCCGCATCACAAGGATCACATCCGCCTCCCGGATGGTGGAAAGCCTGTGGGCTACGATAAAGCTGGTGCGTCCCTCCATCATCCTGGAAAATGCCTTCTGAACCTGAATCTCTGTTCGGGTATCAATGGAAGAGGTAGCTTCGTCCAGAATCAGCATGGGCGGCAGACAGAGCATGACTCTGGCAATGCACAAAAGCTGTTTCTGGCCCTGAGACAGGTTTCCTCCATCCTCGCGGATCACCGTGTCATACCCCTTTGGCATACGCATGATAAAGCTGTGGGCATGGGCCTCTTTTGCCGCCTGGATGATCTCCTCCTCTGTGGCCTCCGGCCGGCCGTAGGATATGTTCTCCCGGATGGTGCCGGATTTTAACCAGGTTTCCTGAAGGACCATGCCATAGCTGGCTCTGAGGCTCTCCCGCGTCACATCCCGGATATCGGCGCCTTCCACGCGCACAGCGCCCTGATCTACATCGTAAAACCGCATAAGAAGGTTGATGACTGTGGTCTTTCCGCAGCCGGTCGGGCCTACAATAGCCACCCGCTGGCCCGGCCTTACTGTAAGGTTTAAATCCTCGATCAGGGGCCGGCGGGGCGTGTAGGAAAAACTTATATGGTCAAGTTCTACATTGCCCTCTATATTTTTTAATTCCACAGCATTTTCCCGGTCTTTCGGAATGGTCTTTTCATCCATGAGTTCAAAGACTCTGGCGGCGGAAGCCAGCGCATTCTGCAGTTCCGTTACTACTCCGGAGATCTCGTTAAACGGCTTTGTATACTGGTTTGCGTAGCTTAAAAAGCTGGTGAGCTGGCCAATGGTAAGAATCCCATGAATTGCTCCCAAAGCTCCGGTGATTCCTACTGCCGCATATACCATGCTGTTGACAAAGCGAGTGGCCGGATTGGTGACGGAAGAAAAAAAGGTAGCTCTTAAGGTATAGCCTGCCAGACGGCCGTTAATCTCCTCAAAGCGTTTCTGCGCCTCCTTCTGGTAGCAAAAGGCCTGGACTACTTTCATATTTCCCAGCATCTCGTCTGTCAGGGTTGTAAGCTCTCCCCGTGTTTCGGACTGGCGCTTAAACATCACAAAGGTCTTTTTTGCAATAAAGCTTGCTACAAACAGCGAGATCGGCGTCAGCACTACCACTGCCGCTGTGATAAGCGGCTGAATGGATATCATGAAGATCAGCGTTCCCAAAATAGTCAAAACACCTGTAAATAACTGGGTAAATCCTAACAGCAGGCCCTCGGTGAACTGGTCGATGTCTGCGATAATCCGGCTGATGATATCTCCCGCCGGATGGGAATCAATGTAGCTTAATGGCAGGATCTCCAACTGGTTAAATGCTCTGGTTCGGATATCCTTTGATACCCGGTAAGTAATGGTATTGTTAATGTGGTTCATCAGCCACTGGCTGACCGCCGTCAGGGCCATCGTGACCAGGATGGTGCGGATGATGCCAAACAGGCTGGAAAAATCCACCTGTCCCGCGCCAATAATCTGATCCACTGCCCGCCCTGTAAGAATTGGGATATAAAGCGTCAGAGCCACCGTAGCTACGGCTAAAGACAAGGACAGCAGCACCGCAGGCCGGTAGCCTTTTATATACTGGAGAATCCTCTTAAGGGTCTGTATGTTCTTATTTTTATCGGGCTTTATCTGTTTACTGCTGCTCATCCCGTTCCACCTCCTCTTTTGAAAGCTGGGACAGACAGATCTCCCGGTAAACCTCACAAGTCTTAAGAAGCTCCCTGTGTGTTCCCATGCCGGCCAGGCGGCCGTCATCCAGCACCAGGATCTGGTCTGCGTTTCGGATGGCAGAGGCTCGCTGGGATACGATAAACACTGTCATGTCCTTTGTCCGGCTGCGGATGGCCTTTCTCAGCCTGGCGTCTGTTGCAAAGTCCAGGGCGGAGGCGCTGTCATCCAGAATCAGAATCTGCGGGCAACGCACCAGAGCCCTGGCGATGGTAAGGCGCTGGCGCTGACCTCCGGAAAGATTATGTCCGCCCTGATCAATGGGAAGCTCCAGCCCCTGGCCTTTCTGGTCTACAAAATCCCTTGCCTGGGCTGTTTCCAGCGCCGCGTAAATTTCTTCATCCGAAGCATCCGGTTTTCCCCAGCGCATATTTTCCCGGAGCGTCCCTTTAAAGAGCACCGCCTTCTGGGGCACGGTGCCGATCACCGAACGAAGCGTTTCCATGGAATATTCTCTTACATCTGTGCCGTCCACCAGAACCTGACCTTCCCCGGCGTCATAAAACCGTGGGATCAGGTTTACAAGGCTGGATTTGCCAGAGCCTGTGCCTCCGATGACGCCGACGGTCTGTCCCCTCATGGCCTTAAATGAAACACCGGAGAGAGAATCTGACTTGGATCCTCCATAGGCGAAACTTACATTTGCAAACTCTACCTTGGGGGAGGCCGGATGATCCTGTGAGATTTTTTCTCCATCCTTCAGGCTACTCTCCATCTGAAAGACTCCGTCTACCCGTTTCATACAGGCCACCGCCTTGGAGATCAGGATGATCAGGTTTGCCATCTTAATCAGCTCCACCAGGATCTGGGACATATAGTTTACAAGCGCAATCACCTGTCCCTGGCTGATGATGCCAGAGTCCGTCTGCTGTCCGCCCACCCAGATCACCACCACGGTAGCCAGGTTAATAATCACATAGGTAACAGGATTCAGCAGGGCAGATATCTTTCCTACAAAGACCTGCATCTGCACCAGGCCGCTGTTTTCCTTCTCAAACTTCTCCTTTTCGCTGTCCTGCCGGTTAAAAGCCCGAATCACCCGGACGCCCATGAGATTTTCTCTCGTAGTAAGAAGAACCCGATCCAGCTGTCTTTGGACGGATTGATATAAAGGCATACTGACCAGCATAATGCCAAATACGATCACACACAGCACCGGTATCGTCACTGCAAAGACCATAGCGGCTCTTACATCTACCGTAAAAGCCATGATCATGGCTCCAAATACCACAAAGGGAGACCGCAGCAGCAGGCGCAGCGTCATATTGATACCATTCTGCACCTGGTTGATATCACTTGTCATGCGGGTAATCAGCGTGGAGGCGCCTATCTGGTCGATTTCTGTATAAGACAGACCGGCTATATGAGAAAAGAGATTATTTCTCATGGCCGTAGCCGCCCCTGTGGCCGCCCTGGCCGCAAAATACTGCGCCGTCAGGGAGCAGGCCAGACCGATGATCCCAAGGAGCACCAGAATCCCTCCCATCCGCAGCACATAGGATACGTCCCGGCCGCGGATACCCACATCTACCATACTTGCAACCACTAAAGGCACAAGCAATTCAAAGCTGGCCTCCAGCATTTTAAAAAGAGGGCCCAGGAGACTTTCCTTCCTGTAAGCCTTCATGTAACTGAGCAATCGCTTCATTGCCATTTCTCCTGTCTTAAAATTTTGTTACGGGATCTGCTCCTCTGCCCTGCCGTCCATAAATGCCCTGTGTTCTGTCCAGAAATAATTGATCTCTGCGCCCAGAAAGAGAATACACAGGCAGAAATACAGCCATAAAAGCAGAAGGACGATGGCTGCCAGGCTCCCGTACATATAGGAATATCCGCCGCCTCCCATCCGGTTAAAATAGATGGAAAAGGCAAAGGAAAAGAGCAGCCACCCCAGGGTGGAAAAAAGAGCGCCGGGAATCTGATCCCTGACCCTCAGCCGTTTCTCCGGCACAAAGGTATATATCCCCAGAAAGAACACAAACAGCACCAGAAAAAACCAGATGGCCCGCAGGTCGATAACCGTTCCGGTGATAACCCCCACAAAGGGAAAATGAGCCTCCAGAAAGCCCTGCAGGATCTGTCCAAAGACCAGAAGGATCAGTGAAAGAAGGCACACGGCCACAAAAACGATGGTATAGCCGCAGCAGATCAGACGGCTGATCACATACCAGTACTTATCTTCCTTTCCCCAGACCCGGTCCAGCCCCCGCGCCATGCTGAACATCCCGCGTCCTGCGGACCACAGCGCCGTCACTGCCGTAACAGAGATCATGGTGGCTGGAGATTTCAAGGACAGATCATTTACAATTCGAAAAGCCAAGGACTTGTAATCTGCCGGGGTCAGTTCTACCACCAGTTCCAGAACTTCCGCCTGGGAGATAGCGGGGATCATCTGGACTGCGGTCAGAAGCAGCATAATAAAAGGAACAAAGGACAGCATCACAAAAAAGGAGACCTGAGCCGCATACACGGTCATCTCATCCGTCTTATATTTATCATAGATCTTTTTTCCTCTTATGATCCATGCCATCATCCTCATCCCCCTTTCTGACCGAACCCATTTTAAAAACAGGCTACCAGGTTTCACGAAACCCGCTCTCTTTCGTCTGAACCGGAAGTTCCTCTGTTTCCATATCCTCAATCTGGATATAGCGTCCTTCTTTTAACCGCAGGATTAAAAGGTCAATATAGTCCTCCGTTCCCTGAACCTCCATCTCTACTCTCCCGTCGCAAAGATTTTTTACCCAGCCCGTCAGGCCCAGATGGCTGGCCAGATAGCAGGCTGTAAAACGAAATCCCACCCCCTGTACCCGGCCGGAGAAATAAATATGTCTGCGGATCTGTTTCATATCATATGTCCTTTCTTTCTCATCTGTGACAAAATGCCCAGGATGCAGATAAAATTCTCAGATGATGCATATCGTCTTAAGCAGACTTTTATGGTTTACATCACATTCTGCGGTGTTCCCTTTAAGTACAGTTTCACATTTTCAAACACCGTCACCGCCCGTTTTACCATAGCTTCCCTGGTTGCAAAGGCAATGTGGGGAGTGACGATGGTGTTGGGAGCCGAAAAAAGGGGATGATCTGCTGCCACTGGCGGCTCATTTTCAAATACATCCACGCAGGCTCCTGCAATTCTTCCCGCCTTTAAAGCTTCTGACAGCGCGTTAGCGTCCGTCACCGGCCCTCTGGCCGTGTTGATGAGCACAGCACTTTTCTTCATCTTTTGAATCTCTTCCGCTCCAATCATGCCTCTGGTAGCGTCATTTAAAGGCACATGGAGAGAAATGATATCGCTTTCCTCTAAAAGTGTATCCAGCTCCACATAGGTTATGCCGGGGATCTCCTTAACCGTCCGGCTGAAGGCAAGCACCCGGCAGCCAAAGGCCTGTGCGATGGCTGCTACCCGCAGGCCGATCGCACCAGTGCCGATAACGCCGAAGGTCTTTCCCTCCAGTTCAAAACCCACCAGGCCATCTTTTGTTCCCTCCCTGCGGCAGACACTGTCGCAGGGGATAATATTCCGGTACAGGCTGATCAGAAGGCCGAACACCAGATCTGCCACCGCGCAGGTGGAATAGCCGGCACAGTTGCACACGGTAATCCCCCGCGCTCTGCAGGCTGCCATGTCGATATGATCTACCCCTGTAAATGCCACTGATAAAAGTTTCAGATTCCTGCATCCCCGGATAACATCTCCATTTAAGGAAAGATTAGACACCACGATCACATCCGCGTCCTCTCCCCTTTGGATCAGCTCGTTTGTATCCGTTGTCCTTGTATCATAATATACAATCTCCATCCGGCCGCTTAGTGCCTCCTGTGCCATGGAAAGCAGCTTTTCCTTTTCTACGCCCAAGGGCTCAATAATCACCAGCTTCATCTTTTATGTACCTCCATTAAAATGACCCGGCCATACAGCCGGGTCGTATCGCGCTTTCTTGATTATATAGCAGGCGGAAGATTTTTACAAGTATCAGCCTTTTTATCTTCCTCAAAAAGCAGGCGCAGTTTCCTTCACTCTCCCTGCTCCTTAAGAAACTGCCTCACAGCGCCTGCTGTCTTTTCATAAGCCGCCTCTACCGCCTCAAGCCCCGCCTTCGCCTCTTGGGAGATCACAGTATGACCTGGCCTTAAAAGCTCTGTCAGGCCGTCTCCCGCCTCATAAAGAGGGGTAAATCCCAGATTCTGTGCCACCCCCTTCAGAGTGTGAACGGCAAGAAAGGCCTCTTTTTGATTGCCTGCCTCCATAGCTCTTTTTAAATCGCCAATACTTTTGTCATCCAAAAACTTACATACGAACTTGCGGATCAGGGCCTCGTTTCTTAACCGGGACAGGACATCCTCAAAGTCAGCCCCCATCTGCTCATAGCAATCCTTCAGTGTCATATTTTCCGCTCCTTTCTCAGGCTTCTCTTCTTCCAAGCAGCTTAACCGTGAAAACCGCCCGGATGCCTCAGGTTTTATACTCCTTCTTCTGATTCACCGGCAATGCCGTTCCTACGGCCCCCAGATACTGCGGAGGATCCTCAGTGGTCCACAGACTCCGCACAACCACCCGGCAGGGAATGCGTTCTTCCTTCAGCTGAAGCTTTATCTCTGCAGTACGCTCCGGATCCTTCGGGCCGGTTTCCTGGAGCAGACGAAGGATCTGAATTGCCGCCGGCCCGGCCTGCTCCGTCCATCGGCTGCCTCTTATATCCAACACACGGGATTCCAGACCCAGACATTCCGCTGCACAGTCTGACAGCTCTGCCTGCCCCGTGACCGCACTGTAATCAAAGCTGATCACCGGAACATGGGACAGAAAAAACTGTTTCTTATCCTCATTGGCATCCATTTGCCCAATACTGTAGCCTGCCATCCGAAGTTCCTTTTTATAAAGCTTTTTTTCTACCATCTGGTGCAGCTACTCGCTGCGGCGTTCCGGCGAAGCCACCAGAAGCTCCTCACAGATCCTATCCTGCGTCTCTTTTAAGCATTCCAAAAGCAGATGACTGAAAGCCCCGCACGCTCCGCCTAAGATCATTTTCATCGCCCTGTCATGGGAAAATGCTTTTTTATAGCAGCGTTCGCTGGTCAGGGCGTCATACACATCCGCCAGCGCCACAACCTGAGCGGAAATCGGTATCTCGTCTCCTTTTAAACCATCCGGGTATCCCTTCCCGTCATACCGTTCGTGATGCCACCGGCAAATCTCATAAGCTGTGCGGATAAATGGCTCATCTTGATAGAGCGGAAGCTGTGACAGCATCTGGGCTCCCACCAGCGCATGGCTCTTCATGACCTCAAATTCCTCCGGCGTCAATCGTCCCGGCTTATTTAAAATGGAATCCGGTATGCTGATCTTTCCCACGTCATGGAGAGCAGAAGCAACAGTGATCCGCCCGATATCCTCCTGGCTTAAGCCGTACCGGCCTGTTTTCATGCACAGTCGTTCTAAAAGGATCTCTGTCATGGTATGGATGTGAAGGATATGAAGGCCGCTTTCCCCGTTTCTGAACTCAACGATATGGCTTAAAATGTTAATCATCATATCATTGTTCTTCTCTTTCTCATAAATCTGATCCGCCACCATGTGAACCAGACGTTTCTGTTTTGCATAGAGCATCAGGGTGTTTAACACACGTTTGCGAACCACCAGCGCATTGTAGGGACGGCTGATATAATCCGTAACCCCCATTTCATAGGCCCGTTCCACATAGGAAGCAGAACGCTCCGCAGAAATCATAATTACCGGTATATCCTGGATCAGATGATACTTATTCATCACTGCCAGAACCTCAAACCCATCCATCTTTGGCATCATGATGTCTAAAAGCACCAGATCAATATTGGAGGCCAGTTTCTTTAAAAGTTCCACTGCCTGAAGCCCGTTTTCCGCCTCCAGAATCTCATACCCTCCCCCCAGCATATCTGCAAGGATGGCACGGTTCATCTCCGAATCGTCCACAACCAGGATCCTCTGCTTTATCTTATCCTCAGTTCTATTCATTTCTTTTCCTTTTTCTGATCAGATTGTTAAGTGTCTCACAAACCAGAGGCATATCAATAGGCTTTGTAAGGTGAACATCAATGCCTGCCGCTCTGGTCTGCTCCCTGTCATCGGCAAACGCATTAGCTGTCATGGCGATAATGGGAATATTCCTTCCGTCGGGCCTGTCATCCATGGATCGGATCGCCTTAGAAGCCTCGATTCCGTCCATAACCGGCATCATAATATCCATGAGAATGGCGTCAAAGGTGCCCTCGGGTGCTTTTCTGAAAAGCTGCACTGCCTCCCTGCCGTCTTTGGCAGACGCAACAGAGGCTCCCTCTCCCTCCAAAAGGCTTACGCCGATCTCCCGGTTCAACTCATTATCCTCAGCCAGCAGCAGATGCAGTCCCTCAATGGACCGCTCTCTGGGAGGGGTATTTCCATCATCTGGATGTGTCTGCTCCTTTGCCCGTTCAAAGGTAATGCACACAGTAAAGCAGCTGCCTTCTCCCGGATGGCTCTCTACCTCAATGACGCCTTTATTTTCCTCCACCAGTCCTTTGGTAATGGCCATTCCAAGACCGGTGCCCTGATAGGTAGTCCTGGCCTGGCGTTTTTCCTGAGTAAATGCCTCAAAAAGATGCTCCATAAATTCCCGGCTCATCCCAATGCCGTTATCCTCTACGGTAAACGTGTATTCGATCTTATCCTCACCGGGCAGATCCCTTCCCTCTGCCGCAAACCGGATCCGGCCGCCATCCTCAGTATATTTAACTGCATTGCTTAACAGGTTCAAAAGGATCTGGCGCAGCTGCCGGGGATTTCCGGTTACCCTCTCCCCGATAAAGCCCCCAAAGTTCTTTACAAATTCCAAATTTCTCCCTGACATCTGGCCTCTGGTGATCGTAACGCAGGTATCCAGAACCTCCTCCACCCTGAAGTCCTCCCGAATAATTTCAGTCTTTCCGCTTTCCAGCTTTGCCATATCCAGCACGTCATTAAGAAGAGAAAGAAGATACCCTGCCGCGCCATGAATCTTATTTAAACAGTCTTCCGTCTTTGCCGGATCGTCCAGATTCCTCCCGGCAATATCTAACATTCCCATGATGCCGTTGATGGGTGTCCGTATATCGTGGGACATATTGGAGAGAAATTCTGATTTGGCACGGTTTGCTGCATTTGCCTGATCGAGCGCTTTTACCAGCCGTCCGCGGTAGCGCCTCTGGGCCCTGGCCCATACCATGCCTGTAGTGATCGCTGCCGCCGACACGCCAAGCAGGAGAACCAGCCAGGGATACTCATTAAATACCCGCACCAGCGAAAACGGAGGCGTTCCGTAATCTGTATTCTGGCTGATTACCTGGTCAACATAGTCTGAATTCAGATTTTGAACCGCCTTATTCAAAATGCGTACCAAAGCGCTGTCCAATCGTTCCGATACACCGATGGAAAATTTCTGGTAGTGGGAAGTAAAGGAGGTCTCATATTTGTCCTGATCGTCGTCAAACTGCTCTTTCTCTGCCTGATATGTATAGGCGTAGCAGGCATCCGCCTGTCCCAGTTCCATTGCCTTTAAGCAGTCTTTAAATGAATCACATGATATAAAGCTGTGATCTCCTCCTATGGCGGGAAGTTCCTCTGGAAAAGCCGTATTTCCCACCACAGCGATCCTTTTTTTCTTTCCCTGAAACTCCTTAAACTCCAGCCAGGACATACCGGCTGTCAGATAGGGATCTGTGAGCTTATATTCCAGATCCTCCGCCCGGGAATAGTTATCGTGACAGTCAATGCAGATATCGATATCCCCTTTGTCAAGCCGTGCAAGATACTCTTCTCTGGTACGGGTGATAATTAGCTCATAACGGATCTTAGCCCGGTCCGCTATATCTTCAAAAAGCTCAGGCAGGATCCCCTTCATCTCCCCGTCCTCATAATAGGAATAGGGAAAACGATCCGGATTTGCCACTGCGGTAAATACAGTCCCCTCTTTCTGCGTTTGTTCCAGAAAAGCCTTTTCCTCCTCTGTAAAATAGGGGGTGCCATGGGGGCGGACCTCATAATACTTGTTTGACAGACGCATACTCCAGGCCGGATCCTCCCGGTCCATCTCTGTAATGGCATAATCCAGCCATTTTAAAAGCTCCGTATCCTCTTTTCGGAGCATTACATAAAAAGGCTCTTCCTTAAAGCTGTCAATGATCCATTCATTCTGTATGGCCCGCAGGCTGCAGGTTGCAGCAGCATCTACCTCCCCCGTCTGAAGAGCGTCATACAGTTCCTTAGAAGAACCGTAGAATTGAGCGCTATAGGAAAAGCCATGCTCTGCCGCAAATTCCTCAAAAGCAGCCGTGTGGTCTGTTCCCTGCAAAAGCCCTACCTTAAGCCCATCGTAGGTAGAATAATCCTGAGGAACCACCGATTCGTTTCCTGCTTTTACCGTTATCATAGTGGAATAGACTCCGATCGACTTTTCCGAAAAAGCAAAGCAGGCTTCCCGTTCCGGGGTTTTGGCAGCAGGAGTCACCAGATCGATCTCTCCATCCTCCAACATTTGCAGCATATCCCGGCCCGACTTGTCATAGCCCCTATATTCGTAAACTACATTTCCATAGCGGCCCAAAAGCTGAAGAATATCGTAGCCATAGCCGCTTCGGTTTCCCTCCTCATCCATCATATGATATCCATCCACAGCGAAAAATCCCACCCGTATCTCCCTTGCGGTCTCCTTTGAAAAAGCAGGAAAGGAGAACAGCGCCATCGCCGTCAGCATAAGCAGAACCAGACAGATATATTTTCCTCTTTTCTTCATACATCCCTTCCCCCTCTTTTCTTACTAATCATTATAAAGTAATTTTCCTTCCAGTGCAACTGGGCGGAAAATCTATTTTCTAATTGCACAGGTACCTGATATTTCAATAAAAAATCCCTCCAAAGCCGCAAATCTTCGCGGCCCGGAGGGTTTTTGTGCTGCTTAGTATACAAGCTTATCCAGCTCTTTTACGTGCTCTGTTTCATTAGAGTTCTTATGATGCGCCTTGGAAGCGTAAAGGTTTACCGCTGCCTGGGACTTCTTTACTGGCTGCATGGTTCCGGCTCCGGCTACACAGCCGCCGGGACAGGCCATACCCTCTAACAGATAGCCGTTGTATTTTCCAAGAGTGGCCATCTTAAGAAGCTGACGGCATTCCTTTAAGCCTTCCGCGTTTGCGATTTTTACCTCGCGATCCGGGTATTTTTCATGGATCACATCTGCAACAGACTTGGCAACGCCTCCCGCTACCGCAAAATTTCTTCCATCGGCAGAAGCGTCGTTTACACCGTCGGGATCTTCCTCGATGTTTTCAATATCCACGTGCTTTGCATCAAAGATTCCATCCATCTCCTCAAAGGTAAGAACAAAATCCACCTCGCTGCGCACAGACTTTCTCATGGCCTCCAGTTTCTTTGCGGCGCAGGGGCCGATGAACACGATCTTAGCGTCCGGATGCTCCTGCTTGATCAGTCTGGCAGTCAGCACCATGGGGGTCAGGGCCATGGAAATACAGTTGGCGTGCTCTGGGAAAAGCTTCTTTGCCATCACTGACCAGGCAGGACAGCAGGAAGTAGCCATAAATGGAAGCTTCTCTGGAACCTCCTCTATAAAGTCATTGGCCTCCTGGGTCGCGCACAGGTCAGCACCGATGGCTACCTCAAATACATCCGTAAAGCCCAGAGCCTTCATAGCTGCGCGAAGCTTTCCGGGGGTTACCTTTGGCCCGAACTGGCCTACAAAAGCAGGAGCAACGGCTGCATAAACCTTCTCACCGGACTGGATGGAACGGATCACCTGGAAGATCTGGGACTTGTCCGCAATGGCGCCGAAGGGGCAATTTACAAGACACTGGCCGCAGGAAACGCACTTCTCATAGTCAATATCCGCCTTGCCGTTCTCGTCTGAATGAATGGCGTCCATACCGCAGGCAGCTGCACAGGGGCGCTCCTGTGTGATGATGGCCTTGTAGGAACAGACAGTGGCGCACTTTCCGCACTTGATGCACTTGTCTTCATCAATATGGGAACGGCCATTGGTGCGGTCTAAATGAATAGCGTCCTTTGGACAGACTTCCACGCAGGGGTGTGCCAGACAGCCCTGGCAGCCGTCAGTTACATAAACTCTCTTTTCCTTGCAGGCATTGCAGGCAAACTTGATCACATTGATTAAAGGCGGGGTGTAATAGGTCTCTGCCTTATCTGCTGCCTCAATATTATCAGAAAGAGGCGCGTGCTCTGCAGCGCTGCGGCTGGGAAGTCCCATGGCAAGGCGCAGTCTCTCACCTACGATGGCACGCTCCAGAAATACATCGTTGCGGAAATTTCCCACCTCACCGGGAATAATTTTATATGGAAGTTCTTCAATCCGCTTGTCTACCGGCCATTCGGTGTGGTAAGCCATACGGGCAACTTCACGGAAAATTCTGTGGCGGATCTCCTGGATCCTGGTCTCTACTCCTCTCATGTTATGTATCCTCACTTGTCTATTTTTTGTCAAACTACATTATATGCAGTAAAAAAGGCGATTGCAAGCCTTTTTCTGCATACAATCGCCTTGTACCGTTAAAAATACACGTTTGACGGTCACTCCGTCAGCCGTACCTCTTCTGCTGGCAGCGTAAACGTAAACACTGCCCCATGGGGCACGTGATCGCTGATGGTAATGGTTCCTCCATGTGCGTTTACAATGGATTTGCACAGAGAAAGCCCAAGTCCCAGACTGCGCCTGCTGTCTACGATCCGATTGGCCCCGCTGTAAAACATATCAAACAGCTTTTGCTTTTTTTCGTCGGGAACGCCGGGGCCGTCGTCTGCTACCGCGATCACTGCCCACTTTCCGTCTTTTCTGGTTGCAACAGCAATGTGAGATCCCGCAGGGGTATACTTAATAGCATTATTTACCAGATTGATCACCACCTGAACGATCAGCTTGGCATCCATCCGGGCCAGGAGAAACTCATCCTCATGGCTGACGGTAATGGTATGCTCTGAGCTTTTCCGGTCTACGTGGTTTAAAGCCTCCTTTACCACCTCATCCACCAGCTCTGCAGACATATTCAGATTCAGTCTGCCCTCTTCCAGACGCGTAACAGAAAGGAGGTTCTCCACCAGATTGATCAGCCACATGGAGTCATCATAAATATCCTGATAGAGGCTCTGTCTGGTAGCTTCGTCGAAGGAAGGGCTGTTGGAAAGCAGGTTGCTGGCATTTCCTGAAATCGAAGTAAGCGGGGTGCGCAGATCGTGGGAAATGGCCCTTAGAAGCTGAGAACGAAGCTGCTCATTTTTTGCCAGCAGGGCCGCCTCCTGCTTTTCCCAGGCATTCTTTTCATTTTCCAGCGCCAGAGCGCACTCGCCCAGAATGGAAAGAAGGATGCTGTTCTCAAAGGCTGCAAGCGGCTGATTCCCGATTACAATGCCCACCACCCCATAAACCGTATCATTGACCCGCACAGCCAGGTACAGACAGCTGGCGTGAGACAGGTTCCGCGTCGTGGCTCCCGCATGGCGGTTATTATCAAAGGCCCACTGGGCGGCCTTTTTCTCCTCCAAAGACGTATAGGCCTCCGGTATATCATCTCCCTCTGTCCGAAAAACCTTCGGAGTCCCCAGCTTTCCATCCTTTACCAGATAAAAGATGATATCCCGGTCCAGAAGCTTAATCAGCTGATGGGCCGTGGCGCTGACAATCTCATTGCGGGTCTTTTTCTGCTGCAGAAGCTGATTGGTTTCAAAGAGGACTCTTGTCCGAAAGGCTACATGAGCCAGCTGTCTGGAACTTCTTTTCATTCTGGACGCAAGGGTGCCTGTGAGAAAAGCCGCTACAAACATGATGAGAAATGTAACCGGATATCCCCGGTCATAAGCCACCAGCGTATATTTAGGAGCTGTAAAAAGGAAATTAAACACCAGCACACTGACAATGGCTGCAATCAGGCTGTAGATCTGATTGCGGATGGTAACGGAAATAATCAGCACCGCCAGTACAAAGACTGTGATAATATTTGCCTCATCAAACCCAAGCTGTTCAAACAGGGTTCCAATACAGCTGGCTGCCGCCAGTCCCAGAATACTTTTTGTGATGTCGCCCACAGACAGCACCAGAGCGCTCTGTATGTTTTTGCGGCTGAAACCGACCGTTTCCGCCATCTGACAGGGGATGATATAGATATCCATATTGGGAGCATTTGCGATCAGCTGTTCCGTCAGGGGCTGCTTTCCCCAGAAATGGCTGCGCTCCGTTACACTTCTTCCGATCACAATCTTGGTAATACCGGACAGCCGGGCAAATTCTGAAATCTGAAACGCAATATCATCCCCGCAGGTTGTCTCGATCTTGGCTCCCAGTTTTTTTGCCAGACGGACGTGACTGCGAAGCCTGCTCCTGTCTTCTTCATCCATCCTCTGAGACTGAGAGGTCTCAACATACAGAGCTGTAAACTCCCCCTTGAACGCTTCCGCCATCCGGGCTGCCGCCTGGATAATCGTTTTGTTTGCTGGAGAAGAGGACAGACATACCAGAATATGTTCCTGCTGCGTCATAGCTCTTCACCTTTCCTTTCTTTCTCTTCGTGAACCGCCGCCATCATTTCCATACGGTCAAACACCAGTCCCGTCTCATTCAGCATGGCGGTAATAAGGCTGTATTCAAAAGGCGGTATCTCCCTGCGCTCCTCCAGCGCGATTCCCACCACGCCGTATACCCGGTCGCCGCTCTTTACAGGAAGATAGATAGCTTTGGCATCTGGAAGGGTATGGGTACAGGCTCCGGCCCTCTTTCCACGGACAGCCGTCCACATGGCCACTGCCCGTTCCTGCTGGTTTAAAAACTCCTCAACCTGCATATGACCTTCGCCGTCTGCCGGAAGGAAATACGGTCCCTCCAGCCCGCCATCTGAGTAGAGATAAAAAAGCACAGGCAGTCCCAGCATCTTCTTGATCTGCCCGCTTACCTCTTTCACCACTTCCTTTTTCTCCCGAACCCGGCGGAGCCTGCGGCTGTTATCCAAAAGGATCTCTGTGCGGTATGCCTTTTTTGCCATCTCCTTTGAATGGCTGCGAACCTTGCTCATCAGAGAAGAGGTAATTAACGCCGCTGCCAGCATGACAGCCGCCGTGACCGGATATTCCCTGCCTTCCATCTGGAAACTGTAAAAAGGCTCTGTAAAGCAAAAATTAAACAACAGCACACTGAGTACAGAGGCAACCACCAGACAGATGCGCCGGGATGTATTCATGGCAGCCAAAAGGATTCCCAGAAGATAAAGCATAATAATGTTGGATTCTGACATTTTAAAATACTGAAAGATCATTCCGACTGCCGTAGAAACGCCCAGAGCCAGAATACATTTCAGCCAGTCGCCCCCGATGCCCTGCATGAAGCGTTCCGGCTTATCTTTTTTCTTTTTTCCATATCCCGCATAGAATCCCCGTTTTTTGCGTATTCCTCCGTTCTCTATGTCCGGTATGATATAAATGTCCAGACGCGGGGCATACTGAGCCACCCGGTCTGCCAGAGAACCTTTGGTCTGTCCAAAGAGAATCTTATGGTTGGTTCTCCCCAGCACTACTTTTGATACATTGCTGAGCTTGGCGTATTCTGCAATCTGCCCTGCAATATCTTCCCCAAATACCGTGGCGATTTTGGCTCCCAGGGCCTTTGCCAGATGGATATTTTCCTCCACCATCCGCTTTGTCTGGGGATCCGCCTCCTGAAGAGAAGGCGTCTCTACATATAGAGCCGTAAATTCTCCCCTGAAAGCGTAGGCCAGCCTGGAAGCAGTCCGAATCACCTTCGCACAGGTAGGAGACGGCGAAATACAGGTCAGCACGTGCTCACCTGTATGGTAATCCGCTCCTCCTCTGTTTTCCCGCTCCAGCACAGCCAGGCGGTTTACCCGGTCTGCCGTGCGCCTTAAGGCAATCTCCCTTAAAGCGATCAGCTTTTCCTCCGCGAAAAAATGATCCAGTGCCCGCTCAGCCTGGGCTGCATGATAGATCTTGCCTTCCTTCAGCCTCTGTAAAAGATCTGACGGTTCAATGTCAATGAGCTCCACCTGATCCGCCTGGTCAAAGATCCCATCCGGAATTCGTTCTCTGACCCGGATTCCCGTTATGCTTCCGATCTGGTCATTCAGACTTTCCAGATGCTGAATATTCAGCGTTGTATACACGCTGATCCCGGCCTGAAGCAGTTCCTCCACATCTTGATACCGTTTCTCGTGGCGCAGTCCGGGAGCATTGGTATGGGCCAGCTCATCCACCAGAACCAGTTTCGGCTTTCTCTTTAACGCCTCATCCAGATCAAACTCCCTCAGGCGGATTCCCTTGTATTCAACCATAAGAGGCGGAAGGTTCTCCAGCCCTTCCGCCATAGCAAGTGTTGCCGGGCGGTCATGAGGCTCGATATAGCCGGCCACCACTTCCCCGCCCTTTTCCCGGATCGTCTGAGCCGCTTCCAGCATGGCGTATGTCTTGCCTACGCCGGCCGCATATCCCAGAAAAATCTTTAATTTTCCCTTTTGCTCTTTTTTTCGCTTCTCTTCTTCCTGCCTGATCTTCTTTAAAAGAAGCTCCGGATCCGGCCTGTTATCTTCCATGGCAGCCTCCTTATGCTGTGATTCCCAGTTTCTTTGCCAGATCCAGGTTCAGCTCCAGCACATTGACTCTTTCCTCGCCGAAGATGCCAAGCAGCTTGTGCTCTGTATGCGCCTCTACCAGCTTATTTACTTCCCCTTCATCAAGGCCTGAGGCAGCCGCCACAATCGGAACCTGGATCCGTGCGGCTGCCGGGCTGATATGGGGATCCAGTCCAGAGCCGGATGCTGTAAAGAGGTCTGCCGGAATCTCCTCCGTCAGTTCCTTTCCGGTAGCTTTTTTATACTCCTCCTTAAAGGCGGCTACCGCTTCCTCCACTCTGTCAGTCAGTTTCTCATTGGTAGGGCCGTAGTTGTAGGTTCCGGAAGCTACGCCTGTGTAGCTTCCATTTTCCTTTTCCTCATCCGTATAAACATTGTAATTCACAGATGAAGGTCTTCCCTTAAAGAACCGGGGATCCTCCCATTTTTGTCCAACCAGTTCTGAACCAATGGCCGTTCCATCTGCGTAGATCAGGCTTCCATTGGCCTTCTCCTTAAAAAAGGTCTGGGCCAGTATGGTAGTGACCGCCGGATATACCACGGAGCTTAAGACAGCCATAAGCACTGTCAGGATTACCGCTCCCTTTAATGTCTTTAAAAATTGTTTCATGCTCCTGTTCCTCCTCATTCATAGCCTGCGGAAATGACCTTTACAATCCCATCATTCCAACAAGCGGAGCGATCAAAAGATCAATGATCTTGATTCCAATAAAGGGCACGATAATTCCGCCCACTCCGTAGATTCCCATATTCTTAAGCAGCATACGCTCAGAGCTCATGGGCCTGTACTTCACTCCGCGCATGGCAATGGGAATCAGACCGGGAATAATGAGGGCGTTAAAGATCAGCGCAGACAGGATCGCGCTGTAGGGGCTGGAAAGTCCCATAATATTCAGCCGCTCCATCTGGGGGATCACCATCATAAACATAGCGGGAATGATTGCAAAATACTTTGCCACATCATTTGCGATACTGAAGGTCGTCAGCGAACCGCGGGTGATCAGCAGCTGTTTTCCGATCTCCACCACTTCCAGAATCTTGGTAGGGTCTGAATCAAGATCCACCATATTGGCTGCCTCTTTTGCTGCAGCGGTTCCGGAATTCATCGCCAGGCCGACATCTGCCTGCGCCAGAGCCGGAGCATCATTGGTTCCGTCGCCAGTCATTGCCACGATTTTTCCTTCCAGCTGCTCTTTCTTTATGGCTTCAATCTTATCCTCCGGCTTGCACTCTGCGATGAATCCGTCTACTCCAGCCTCCTTGGCAATAGTGGCCGCTGTCAGAGGATTATCGCCTGTACACATAATCGTCTTAATACCAATCTGGCGCAGCCGCTCAAACCGCTCGGTCAGTCCCGGCTTTACTGTATCCTTCAGATAAATCACGCCGTAGATCACATTTCCCGCGCATACTACCAAAGGAGTGCCTCCCAGCTTGGAAATCTTTGTTACAATCTCTTCCAGATCCTCCGGGATAGTTCCGTTCAGTTCTGCTACACGGGCCTTGATCGCTTCCGAAGCTCCCTTTCTCACTTCCATTCCATTTGAAAGGTTGACGCCGCTCATCTTAGTCTGAGCCGTAAACTCAACAAATTCCATCTGATCTGCAGTGGAAGGATCGATCCGGGTTCCCATGGTATCTGCCAGTTCTACTACCGATTTTCCCTCCGGGGTACTGTCCTTTAAGGACGTCATGACCGCATAGTCGATCAGATCCTCCTTTGAGATTCCCTTTACGGGATAAAACTCTGCCGCCAGACGATTTCCGTATGTAATGGTTCCTGTCTTATCCAGAATCATGGTATCCACGTCTCCGCAGGCTTCTACAGCCTTTCCGCTCATGGCGATCACGTTAAACCGGGTCACACGGTCCATTCCCGCAATACCGATGGCGGAAAGCAGGCCGCCGATGGTAGTGGGGATCAGACACACCAGCAGGGCGATTAGTGTAGAAATCGGAATCCGTGTCTGAGTATAGTCTGCAAAGCAGTGCAGCGTTACAACTACAATCAGAAACACAATAGTCAAACTCACAAGGAGCGTATTTAATGCGATTTCGTTGGGAGTTTTCTGTCGGGATGCACCCTCTACCAGAGAAATCATCTTATCCAAAAATGACTGTCCCGGTTCTGAGGTGATCCGAATCTTTAACCAGTCTGATACAACGGTGGTTCCTCCTGTTACAGAAGAAAAATCTCCGCCTGCCTCTCTTGTCACAGGGGCAGACTCACCGGTGATGGCTGACTCATCTACAGAGGCAATTCCCTCAATGACCTCACCGTCATTTGGAATCAGTTCTCCTGTCTTAACAAGCACCACATCCCCCTTCTTTAACTGAGAAGCCGGAATGACGGTATCCTTTCCGTTTTTGTCCAGCAGACGGGCCGTGGTATCCTTTTTCGTTTTTTTAAGGGTTTCCGCCTGGGCTTTTCCGCGCCCCTCTGCCACGGATTCTGCGAAGTTGGCGAACAGAATCGTCACAAACAAAATAACCGTTACTACTATATTATAAATCCGAAGGTCAGATCCGTCTCCAAAAACCGTTGGAAAAATACTCAGTACCAATGTAATAAAAAATCCGATCTCTACCACGAACATCACTGGATTTTTTATCATGTACCTGGGATCCAGTTTCTGAAAAGCTCCTTTTATGGAGCTGTCCAGAATGTCCTTCGTAATAAATTTAGTCTGTTTCTCTCTTGCCATAGGAATTCCTTTCTACCTGATGTTCCGTCTACATGGGGAACCACAGGATCAAATGCTCTGCGATCGGTCCCAGAGCCAAAGCCGGGAAAAAGGTCAGAGCCGCGAAAATATAGACAATAAACACAAGGGTCATGGTAAAGATCACATTATCCGTACGCAGGGTGCCTGCACTCTCGTTCATGCGGCGCTTTGCAAACAGGCTTCCCGCAATGGCCAGCTGGGCGATAATAGGAATATATCTTCCTAAAAACATTACAATACCCGTTGTGATATTCCAAAATCCTGTGTTGTCTGCCAGTCCCTCAAAGCCGGAACCATTGTTTGCCGCTGAAGAGGCAAACTCATACAGCACCTGGGTCAGACCGTGAAAGCCTGGATTGGTAATTCCTGCAAGTCCTGCCTGGTTTACTACTGCCAGGGCAGAAAAGCCCAGGATCAAAAGAGGATGAAGAATGAGCACGATTACGATCAGCTTCATCTCTCTGCCCTCAATCTTCTTTCCCAGATATTCCGGTGTACGGCCGATCATCAGGCCGCAGAGGAATACCGCCAGAATAGCATACATGATCATATTCATAAAGCCCACACCCTTACCGCCAAATACGCAGTTGAGCATCATATGCAGCAGCGGTACCATACCGCCCAGAGGCGTCAGCGAATCATGCATATTGTTTACAGTACCTGTGGTAAAGGAGGTTGTGACCGTAGTAAACAGAACCGACTGATCGATTCCAAAGCGGACTTCCTTTCCTTCCATATTCCCCATGGCCTGGCTTAAACCTGCGTGCTCCAGAAGCGGATTTCCCGCCTTTTCTGCAAAAAAGCATATGGACAGGCCGATCAGGAACAGAATTGCCATTGCTCCGAGAATCGGTCGTGCCTGATGTCCGATGAGCGCACGCATCTTCTTTGCCTCTGCACCATTCTCTTTCTTTCTGTCATGAAACATCTTTCCAAATACGATCACACAGGCTCCCGGCAGAATCGCCATGGCGTACATCTCTACCAGATTGGTAAGAATCGTCGGATTTTCCAGAGGCGTTGCCGAATTTGCTCCCAGAAAGCCGCCGCCGTTGGTTCCCAGATGCTTAATGGCTACCAGGGCCGCCATAGGTCCCATGGCAATGTCCTGGTTCTTTCCCTCCAGCGTATGCAGCGTAAGGTTGGCTGTATAATTTTCCGGTGTTCCCTGACTTACCAGGATCAGAGCAATAATAATAGAGAAGGGAATCAGCACGCGGGTGGTAATGCGGATGAAATCCTCATGAAAATTTCCCAGATGTGTTCCGCTTCCCGTGATGCCGCGGATAAAAGCCATGCAGGCCGCATATCCTGTGGCAGCGGATGTAAACATCATAAAAATGATGACCAGCGTCTGACTCAAATAGGAAAGTCCCGACTCTCCCGCATAATGCTGGAGGTTTGTATTGGTCATAAAGCTGATAATGGTATTAAAAGCCAGGGTCGGCTCCATTCCTTCAATTCCATTAGGATTTAAAAACAGACTTCCCTGAATACGCAGGATCAGATATCCCGCAAAAATCATCACTGCATTCGTCGTCAGCAGGCTGGCCACATACTGTTTCCAGTTCATCCCCTGTCTATTTATCCCACAGATCTTATAGATCCCGTTATCGATCCTGTTAAATACAGGATCCGCAAATGTTTTTTGGCCTGACGCTATGTGATACAGGTACGTTCCCATGGGAATCACCAGGGCGATATAGATCACAAGCGCCGCTATAATCTGCAACATAACACTTTTTTCCTCCTGTTTGTCATTTATGTGCTGATTTTCACAGCTTTTCCGGGTACACCAGCGCGTACACCAGATACCCGGCAAGTCCTGCCAGGATCAATCCTAAAACGACCATTCCTGCCATATCCATTTCCTCCTTCTGTTTTCTTAACCGCAGCTGAAGAAACGGCCTTTTATCCTTTTTTACCGTTTTCTCCTTCTGTCTGGTCGATACACCAGCCAAGAAAAAGCCTCAGCAGTCCAAAACCGGCCAACAGAGTTCCTATCATTAAAGCGTCCATTATCAAAATGTCCATTATCTATTTCCTCCTTTTGATCCTCAACAGATTATCACAGTTATAATAAAATAGGCGTTAAATATTTAACTCCCAATATTAAGATTGCATTAAGACCTTCCTGATACCTCATAATAATCCAAACAGCATCGCCGCCGGCAAAGCCGCCAACAGTGTCAGCGCTGAAACCGCAGCCAGCATAAGAAGCGGCACAGCTATAAACATAATGACCATGGTAAGATATGGATGACGGAAGGTAAATCTCTCTGCCCTGCGGTCTAAGGCGGCTTCCACTCTTGCAATTACTCCTCTTCCTGTGCTCATAATATGCTCCTCCTTCCCAGATTTGGATCCAGGGCCTCTTTGCCCCATCCACTGTATGTATCATAGCACGGAAAGGATTAAGAGGGTAAAAGAGTAGGAGGGCTTAAAATTAAGATTTTGTTAAAAGCAGCAGGGGACAGATCTGCTGTTTTACTCCTCGCAGTCTAATAAATAAGGCGTAATCTGATAAACGTAGAAGTTCAGCCAGTTCGTATACAGTGTGTTAGATGTATTTCTCCAGGTCAGAACCGGCACCGAAGAAGGGTCATTGCGGTCATAATAATTACATGGCAGTTCCGGCTTTAGGCCCTTATCCTGATCTCTGTGGTACTCATTATTCAGAGTCATTCTGTCATATTCCGGATGGCCCTGAACGAAAATCTGACGGCCGTCCCGGCTCATAACCAGGAATACTCCGGCCTCATCTGATTCTGCCAGGATGATCAGCTCCGGATGCTTTAAAATATCCTCCCTGCGAACCTCTGTATACCGGGAATGAGGCGCCAGAAAGAAGTCGTTTAAGCTTCTTACCAGAGGCACCTTCCGATCCAGTACCCTGTGGTTGTAGATCCCGGACAGCTTATTTTCCCGCCTGTATTTTGGAATGCCGTAATGGTAGTAAAGCCCGGCCTGCGCTCCCCAGCAGATATGAAGGGTGGAGGTTACATGGGTTTTGCTCCATTCCATGATAGCGGCCAGTTCCGGCCAGTAATTCACTTCCTCAAACGCCAGATTCTCCACCGGCGCGCCTGTGATAATCATACCGTCAAACCGGTTTCTGCGGATGCTCTCAAAGCTCACATAGAACTTATTCAAGTGGCTTGCGGAGGTGTTCTTTGACACATGGGTGGATAACATGAGAAAGGTGCAGTCCACCTGAAGAGGTGTATTAGACAGCGCCCGAAGAAGCTGTGTCTCCGTCTCCTCCTTTAATGGCATAAGGTTTAAAATCAGGATCTCCAGCGGCCGGATATCCTGCCTCATCGCCCTGTCCTCATCCATGATAAAAATATTTTCTGATTCCAGGATCGCCTTTGCAGGCAGATCCCTCTGTACTTTAATGGGCATATAAAACCTTCTCCTTCCCCGCTCGGCGGCGCTGCGTTAAAGCATTTTCAGAAATTCCTCCTCTGATATAATCGGAATCCCCAGATCTTTTGCTTTCTTATTCTTTGATGAATTTGACATAGTATCATTGTTGATCAGATAAGCGGTCTTTGAGGTCACGGAACCGGCCGCCTTCCCCCCCTTGCTCTCGATCAGCTCCTGCAGTTCCTTGCGGTTGGCAAAATGCTCCACCGATCCTGTAATCACAAAGGTCAGTCCCTCAAACGGTTTCTCGCCCTCTTCCATCGGCTCCTGCTCAATGGTAAGCTCCCCAAGAAGGCGATCTACCACAGCGTTATTTTTTTCATCTGCAAAATAATCCATCCAGGCCTGAGCCAGCACTCCGCCGATACCGTCTGCCGCCGTAAGTTCCTCTTCACTGCTGCTGCGCATCTTTTGAAAATCATACTGAAAATGACGGCAGAGCATCTTGGCATTTGCCAGCCCGATACCGGCAATCCCCAGCCCGTAAATCACTCTCGGAAGCGTTGTCTCAGAGGCTTTCTTCACAGATGCAATAAGATTGTCATAGGATTTTGGCCCGAACCCTTCCATTTCCACAATGGTTTCCCTGTGATTCTCCAGATGGAAGATATCTGCAAACTCATGGATAAAGCCCATGCTGATAAATTTCTCCAGGGTAGCCTCAGACAAGCCGTCTATATTTAAGGCGTCTCTGCTGACAAAGAGGGTAAAGCTCTTTATCTTCTTGGCCTGACAATCGGGATTCGTGCAGTAAAGGCTCTTTACGTCATTGATCCGGCGGATCTTTGTAACCCCGCCGCAGACCGGACATCGATCGGGGATATCTCTGACGCCGCTGCGAGTCAGGTTTTGGGCAATCTGCGGGATAATCATATTCGCCTTGTAGACCGTGATCCTGTCTCCCGCTCCCAGTTCCAATCCTTCCATAATGCTGATATTATGGACGCTGGCGCGGCTCACTGTGGTGCCCTCCAGTTCCACCGGCTCAAATACCGCCACCGGATTGATAAGCCCCGTTCGTGAGGCGCTCCATTCTATATAGGAAAGCGTTGTCTCACGCACCTCGTCCTGCCACTTAAAGGCAATGGCATTTCTTGGAAATTTGGCTGTCCGCCCCAGAGAATCTCCGTAGGCAATATCATCGAAAAGAAGAACCAGACCGTCAGAGGGAATATCATTGTGCTCCGCTTCCCTGCCAAACCATTCCACTTTTTCGGGCAGCGTCTCGTCTGTCACCTCTTCGTGATACACCACCTCAAAGCCCTGGCTCTTTAACCATTCAAACTGGCATTTCCTGGAATTGTTAAAATCCACGCCCTCGGCCCGTACCAGGGCAAAGGCCTCAAAGTGAACATTGCGCTCTGCCGTAACCTGGCTGTTTAGCTGGCGCACCGAACCGCTGCAGAGATTTCTGGGGTTTTTGTATTTGGCATCCGCATCCCCGATCTGGCTGTTGATCCGCTCAAAATCCGAATACGTAATCACTGCCTCGCCCCGCAGCACCAGCTGTCCCTTGTAGGCAATGTTTAAGGGGATATTGGAAAATGCCCGGGCATTGGCTGTGATGACCTCCCCGATTTCACCGTTTCCTCTGGTAACCGCCTTGGCCAGAATACCGTTTTCATAGGTCAGTACAATGGTCAGGCCATCCATTTTCCAGGATAAAATACCCTTTTTGTCACCCAGCCACTGCTGCAGATCCTCCACACTCTTTGTCTTGTCAAGAGAAAGCATAGGCGTCTCGTGGGTTTCCTTCGGCAGTTCACTTAAAACCTCATATCCCACCTGCTGCGTAGGGCTTCCCGATAAAATCACGCCAGTGGCCTTTTCCAGTGCTGCCAGCTCGTCATAAAGCCTGTCGTATTCAAGATTGCTCATAATCTCCCGGCTCTCCTGATAGTAAGCCTTTGCAGCCTCTCTCAGAATAGGGATCAGTTCTTTCATTCTTTGAATCTTTGTTTCCATAGTCTCTCCTGACTTCTCACTTTTTTATATCAAGGTTGGCGGGTATAAAATGAGTTTTGACGTTTTTTCCTCATATCCAGATCCTTCGCAGACAGACTGTTTGAACCCTCAAGCTGACGCAAAAGTTCCTGATATTCCTCCTTTCTGACCTCTCTGCAGGCGCCCTCCTCAAGGCCGTTCAGACAGATGTTCATGATCCGCACACGCTTAAGGCTCTTTACCTGACAGCCGCAGGCGGCGCACATCCGCCGGATCTGACGGTTTAATCCCTGAGTAAGGATAATGGAAAAGGTACGCTCCTCCAGTTTCTTTACCTTACAGGGCAGGGTTTTTCGCTCCAGATCAGGCAGCCACAGGCCAGCCGCCATTTTTTTTACAAACCCATCCGTAACAGGACGGTCCACGGTAACAATATACTCCTTTTCATGAGCATTTCCGCTGCGCATGATCTTATTCACCAGATCACCCTGATTCGTCATAAGCAGCAGTCCCTGGGAGTCCTTATCCAGCCGTCCTATGGGATAGACCCTTTGCGGGTATCCCAGAAAATCTACGATATTTTCCGCCCGATCCTTGTCCGAGGTTGTGCATACAATACCTTTTGGCTTGTTGACTGCTAAAAGCACCGGTCTGGGGAGCTCTTTCTCCTGTCCCACCCTTCCCGCTGCCCGGCCGCAGCAGACTACAGTCTGGCCCTCTGACACTTTTTGTCCGGCTGCTGCCCTTTTTCCATCTACCAGAACCTTTCCCTCTTCAATCAGACGGTCTGCTTCCCGTCTCGAACAGACCCCCATGCGGCCAAGCCATTTGTTCAGACGCTCTTCCACCAGGCAGTCCTCCTTTTTCACTTCATTTATGATTTTGTCTTTTCATTTTTTACTTTGTCTGCACAGCAGGCAGCCTAAAAATCATGTGCTGTTTCTGTGCTGATCTAGTATATCATCAATTTTGCATTCAGGCAATAAAAGGCGCATTCGCCTCCCTCACTTTTTTTGTTAAAATGCTGGCATATAAAACAAGGGTGATAAACCGACAAATGAACGCAAATCAGCAGTTTATTCCAAACAGACTGCAGGCTCCTGCCAGACGGACGGGGCAGTCCATACAGGAAATCAGACAGTGGCCTATCTGGGCAGTGTATAAAGAAGTTTCCTTTACATTGTCCGCATAATCCAAAAGCGTCCATGGGCCTAATCACCTGGACGCTTTTTTCTGAAATGTTTCAGACGGGACAGCTCTCCCGTTTATTTTTCACTGTCAGTAATGAGCATGGCATCCCCTATACTTACGGGTGTGCTAAAAAAATAAACTCCTTGTTTTATCGTACTTGCCAATCCTTTTGTCTTCTTTTTTTCTACTGTTTGCAATTATAGCATTATTTCACTGTTTCCGCAATAAAAGCCCGGATTTTATGCGTTCCGAGCTTTTTCTTGTATTTGCCTATCTTTCCAAGCGGAAAGTGCTATTTTTTTCTATTCTGAATTACTTCCTTCAAAATCAGGATTTATTACCCATTTCTCTTCTACTTTCACTTTCGGCTGCTTTACGGAATAACCACATCTTGATCCGCAAGGAATATCACAAGTCTGGCAGCACTCTTCGACACACACCCCCGGAATATGCGGGCAATCATCCAAAGTCGCCGCACAGCTTTTTCTCGTGAATCTCCTTTCCCTATACATTTGATCTAATCGTATCTGCCCTTCTAAATCATTCTTCCTCATACGCCACATCTGCCTTTTTTCATCATTCCTTGCTCTTCCTGATACTTTTCATAATTTGCTTCAGCTATTGTGCGATCCCTATACCAGTATCCTTTATCTGATCTACGGAACATAAAGCATTTTGGAGCTACATTTCCATCACATCCACCTAAGACAGAACTTACTACTTCATCAGTATAAGCACATATACATTGATCCTTTACTGTACTATATGTTTCGTTATAATCATGAAAAATTTCATAATCACCTTGATATGCCATCTCACACATATAGCAATTCTTTCCATCTGGGTTTTTCAAACACTCAGCTTCATGTTTTAATATTGTTTCTGGTCTAGCTGCAATCTTGTTGCAAAAATCACATTTGTATCTTTCAACCTTTTTCATGATAAGCGACCTCCAGACAAATCGGATAGTAAATTCATATATAACGATTTATATATATCCCTTTCGGTTTCCAAGCGTATCATCTCCTCGTGGATTTCACTTCTGTTGTTCTGTTCTGGTTCTACCGTAACTTCCTCTTGCTTCTCAAATTCAAGTTCTGAGACTACCGATTCCAACGCTTCCGCCATTGAGGATGAAAACTCTTCCGTATATGCTTTTGCCCATGTTTCCAAAAACTTCCCGGATTTGGTAGCAATGCCAATTCCTATACTAACAGCAAGAGCCTTGTCTATATTCTTCTGCTCAGTGTCCGTAATTTGCCCTATGTAGTTGCCGATTCTTCCCTTGTAGATAGTTTCAATCTGCTCACACAAAGCAATGGATGGTCTTGTAGCAGTGTTGATCTTAACATGTGTCGGCAATGTTTTCTTTTCCTGGGTTGTAAGATACACGATGATTACCACAGGGGAATGTTCATTTCCAATGTCATTACTGATGATTATTCCAGGTCTTCCTCCGGTCTGTTCACTTCCGGTTCCTTCAGTTTCATGGATATAGTAAATCTCTCCTCTGTATACTCTATCTGCCATCTTCCACCCCTCCAAACTTTTTCTCTATGCTATTCATAATAGAACGCAACCTGCTTTCTCCGATTCCTTTCGTCTCAGAAATTGCCTGCTCCACCTGTTTAATGTCTATTCCGGGAACCGAATCTCTGCCGTCCTTATACCCTTCCATATACAGATTCTTACAAAATTCCTCAAATTGGCTACGATCCATCTTTTTTACCCGTCTATAATCTTCTCTCCTGAGAATGTTCTTACTGTCCTGCGCCATTTTCTTTGCAATATTTCCCATGCCGTTTTATCCTCCTCTAAAAATATGCTTTTACTTCTCTTCCGATATGAAGGAAGCCACTTTTATCCAATGTGCATTTACGGTACATTTTGTATCTACTCCCAAACAGTTTCCGGATGTCCTCCGTCAACGGAATCTCCTGACAAATAGTTTCTTTCTTGTCATATACCAAAACTTTGTTCCCTCCCAAAATAGCTCTCTGGAATTTTACAATCATAACCGGCTCCTTTCTCCACTCCTCGACCTGATTCATTATTGTGTCAACCGCATCATCCCAGCCTTTGCTCCAATCATCATCTGCATCGCACCCGCCTATTTCATGTAGGTAGTTGTGTAGCCTATCTAAATCTATACTTTTCATAAGACCTCCTATAAAGGGCGGCTTACCAGCCGCCCATCAGTTTACAGTTATTCAGTTTTCCGTTTACGGTAATAAGCGGAGCGAAAGCCAACAAGGCCGTGGGAGAGGGACCGAGGGTAGTACAGGTACACGATGAACACACCGGCACTAGAACCGCTGTCCCAGTAGCCCCCACAAAGCGGCAAACGCTCACCATTCATGTCTGCATAGATATATGTTTCTGGTTCCCCAACAAACAGCCCAAGATTCTTCATCACTTCCGGAAGGTTAAAATCAAACTTAACATCTTTCCAGCGGCAGCCATCATAATCTGTGTCTTCCGGTTCTTCGGTAGTAAAACGGAGTTCCCCATCTTCCACCGCCAGATACACACTTTCTTCTCCAACTTCTACCGGAAGCCACAAGGAACTATTTTCAGATAAATCAATCGGCATAGCAGCATCATTGTTGTTGGCAATTTCCAGCTTCCCATCCATCAGCCTCATGCCTCTCATCCATTCGTAAATATCTCCACACAATCCCTCTACTCCAAAAGCTGTATGATCGTGTGTCCATGTATCCGGTCCCGTTCCAGTCAACATCCGAGAGCCGTCATAGGTTTCGCATCTTTCCTCCTGATTGCCATGATACTTTCCGTAGTTTGTATTTCCATGTGGCAGCGTACCATTTTCCAAGCTATAATTAGCCAGGAAACCATGCTCCATTGCAGTCATTAGATGCCAGCCTTCTCCTTTGTCAAAGCAAGCCTTTTCCGCCTCTTCCAGTGTTACATCCGTTGCTGGCTTCTGCATTGGCAAGCTGTACGCCAGCCCATTGATGATGCAATTCTTATACTTTGAGATGAAAATTTCATCGTAAACCTCTCCACCGATAATAAACATTGGATGAATAGGCTTTACATCCGGTTTCCTTGTGAACTTAACCATGATTGAAGGAAGACCATTCTTGTCCATCACAACCACATTGTCCTCTCTGTAAAATTCTCTGAACTCCACAAAATTTTGACAAAGCCCTGTTTTACCGATTTCCAATTCCTTTCTTACGCATTTCCCTCCAACTGCATCTACACAGTTTCTGTTACAAATAACATTCATCGCATTTTCCTCCTTGTGAATTTGTTTTTTATGCCATAGGACTTTCTGATTGCCCTCTGGTTGCAATTTATATTACCAATCGGTAAGTTTGTAGGCTAAATAAAAATCAGCCTTATTTGAGCCGATTTACAACTTATATATTACCAGTTCCTCGTTATCTGCTGGATCACACTTCTCTTTCCACTCCAGCTTACGGATAACGCTCCATCTGGAGAAATTGATATTCGATAGGTCATATCTGTCATACACTCTTTTGTCAATAACCAAGCGGCTGCTAAAACCTTTATCCTGAAGCACGCCGCTGTTCGACAGATTCTTTAGCGCTATAATATCTGCATCCGTACATTCCGCATGAAGCGTGAATGTAAATCCATCCAGCTCCTTCAAGATTTCTTTGCTGATCCCCTTACCGTTCCAGTAAGAGGTATACAAGTACATCTTTCCTCTATACCCCGTATCCCACATTCGATTGATAAACTCCAGTACCTTGCCCGAAATCATCATCGGCTCGCCGCCAGTAATTACAATTTCCTCGTAATCCAGCAATTCTTCATCTGTATGTACTTCCCGGTATTCTGGAAGATTCATATTGCAGCACCCAGGACAATTCCGGTTGCATTTAAGCGTCACAATCACTCTCGCTGTTTTTTTCATAACTTCCTCCCTTAAATCTGTTCGATTACAGAATTGGCATCATCCAAGTACCCGTATGCTTCATCCAACATCTCAATGTAATTCTGCATCTCCTCGCCTCTGTCTCCGTCTCTGAAGTTATCTGGAAGGTTATCATAGCTTTCCTTCTCTTCGCCCTTTACTTCTTCCAGGATTTCCATTGCTTCAGCTACCTTTTCAAACGCTTCAGCAAGTCTCTTTCTTCTCTGTCTGTTCATAACATCCTCCTTATACCCATGCTGGTTTTGTCTTTGTTTCTGGTAACTTAAATAACCACTTAATGATTTCCTCCGGAACTTCCTCTTTAATCCAACCATGTCCGTATTTATATCCGCAAATCGGGCAAGGTTTTCCAAGAAATCCAAGCGGATGTTCACTATAAGAAATCCATCCCCTCGTTTTATATTCTGTGTTTGAATGCCCAAGACAGTCCTTCTCTCTAAACTCATAAAATTCTGGATGTTCTGGCAATTCATCGTTGTATGTTGTTACACCATAACCAACATTTGCATACATTGTTTCTTCTGGCGTTGGAACAAAAGTTTTTCCGCTTTTCAAACATTCAATCGCTCTTTTCTCAGCAGCTTTGATCTTGTCCCATGTTTCTTGTGTCCTATCCCATTTCGTAACCTTTACTTTTTCCTTCGTCTGCTCTACCCAGCCAAGCTCTTTCATATGTTTGCAATAAGGGTGCATATCGTTAAGATGCCATTCATCCCAAATATCACAGAATTTCTGGAGCATTTCGTTTGTCCAATCTTCAGTTGGCTTCCCACTTCTAATTTCATCAACGCACTGTCCGGCTGAACCCATGCAATCACCGTTTCTGTTTGGTCCAACAACTCCGCAGATGCTTAACCTCCCATCTTCATATTCAATCTTTGCATACGCATTGGCTTTTCCATAATATGTACTGCATACGCAAGGATTTACTACTTTTACTACCGACTTCCCCATTATGATTCCCTTCCTTTCTTCGCTTCCTGAACGATTTCTTGCAAATTATTTTGCAAGAGATACTTCATATCTTGCAGCCTAATTTCTAATATCTTATCCAATTCCTTTTCTACCCCTTCCGGAGTGATTTCCCGGCAATTACAGTGCGCTGTCAAAATAAGTTCATCAAAGGAAATTCCATCCAACAAATTATCATGTCGATCAATGTCTTCTCCCAGCTTCCATTTTCTTTCAGATTCCATGTCGAGTCTCCTATCTGCTCCATTCTCCCACTTTGTTCCCATTCACATCCATCATGATTCCATGATCTAAGCCCGCAAGTAAATCATCCCTTACTTTATCTATGATTCTTGCTATTTCTCTAGCCTCGTACCATTCATCCTCTTCTCCGGTATACGGATGACAAAATGCGGAACCTCCCGTTTTCATATTCAACTTAAACATTTATTCTTCCACCTCCACTTTTACGAACATATCAAAATTTACGCATAACTCGCACTCCATGCTACTCATTATATTCTGGCATACACGGCATTTAGAGTGCAGCTGATTGTAATAATCCGGATGATGCTCTTTCAAATCTTTAATTGTCATCTGAGCCAGTTCTTTGCTCTGCCCCAATTCTAATCCTCCTCATAGTCTTCGTAATCAATCTGCATAACCTCACAGATTCCTTCGTAGCTTGTACCGTTTTCGTACATGTTTTTTACCATCTGCCCATGAATCGTGCCATCCCACTGTCTGATATGGCTTTCAATCTCTTCGTTTAAGCGATAATTGTTTCTATCTGCCATCTATTCCACCTCCTTTCCTGGTATAAGGATTGCAAAAGCTGCTCGGATTGTTTCTAGCTTTTTCTCAGCTTCAGCTTTTTCTGTCATAGCTTCCTGATAAAGTTTGCTCATTCTAATCAGCTCTTCTTTCTGCTGATTATTTTCCGCAATAGCCTCTTCCAGTTTGTTGTTCATATCTTCCTGGAGCTGATTGATTCTGCTGCAATACCTGGCATCCATTTCATCATACTGACGATCTTTCATGGCAACTTCAGCTTCCAGTTCTTCAATTCTCCTCGCCCTTAAACGCATAAGTCTCTGTATACCACCATTCTTTTTCCATTCCTTACAGAACTGGTCTTTGTCAACATCGCATCCCATGTACTCTCTTTCGATTTCCTGATACTCTGCCGCTGTCGGTTCAAATCCAACTCTCTCAATAAATTCTGACATCATCATATAGGTTTACCTCTTTCCTTACCGTTTGGTAATTTTTATCTTACTATCATCTTATCTTACCAATCGGTAAGTGTCAATCATTAAATTTATATTTTCGGAAATATTGTGGAAATAAACTTACAACTTTACACAATAGAAAATCCGGAGGGATAAAACCTCCGGACAAATCTATGTAGTCTTTTCCAATGTGCCTGCCAGTTCCTTCTTCAAGACCATAATCTCTAATACAATTTCGTCTAATCTTGCAAACACGCCAGATAATGTTAAGTTCTCATTTCTCACATCCACTTTCTGCTGATCCAGAACTTCTGGAATACGGACCGCAACATCTTTTTCACACTCTTCCGTAGCCACTTCCTTTGTAAACCAATCCTTAAATCCCTTTGGTGGCAACATACCATTCTTAATGAACTTCTCAGCCTCTTTTTTGTTGAAGCATCTTGCGTTCGTCTCTCCATGCCGGTTTCCGGATACCCAGGGAACCTTTATCATTTTCCCAGGAATCTTACTCCTAACAACTGCTTTATTGGGAGCTTCAAATCCCATGCAATCAGCAATATCAATACCAACATACCGGCGCTCGCCATTTTCATCTCTGACTGTCCTGATTTCTCCGAACCGTTCATCTGCGTATACCACGCAATTCTTATCTTCAAATTCATATCTGCTCATACCGCACCTCCATAATACGCTGTTCTCAAATCTTCCAGGTTTCTTCCGAACTCTTCTCTCAGCAAATTCAATGACTGCTCCAGCTGTATGCCGTCTTCATCATCAGATAAGCCGATGTGCCCATCTACGAAGGTATCATCAATCATGCGGATCAGGGCAGATACTTTGTTCATTTTGATGATGCAACTCTCTAAGCTCTGCATAACTTCACTCCTTTACTTATTGCGCCGAAGCTGCGGTTATGCTATACTTGAACTGCTATTATAAAACCGTAGCTTCCAGCTAGTTTTACAACCTTTCCTGATGCCCGTCTGGAAGGGTTGTTTTTTGTTACATCATCATTCTAACTTACCGTCTGGTAATTTCCATCATTTCAAACCATGTTTCCCAAATTATAATGTAATTACCGATTGGTAAGTTTAAGACAAAACTAAATAAAGATACCATCTTTCAATGAGCCATCTCCATACTTGCGATACAATTTGTACGCATCTTCTTTTCCGATTGTCGTAATGCTATCCGAACCATTTTCCCAGTCAGTATACCTTGCCACGAAAAATCGCCCAAAGCAATCTACATACAGTTCAAACGCCATCCCATCAATATACTCATTGATTCCATCACGGTAAAAATCACCGCAAAGCATATCTGCCTTATGAGTATCATATAAAACGCCGTTTACCACCTGTCGCACACGGCGGCCATGCCCTTTTCTCCTGCTTTCAAATTCAATTCCACTTTCCAGCTCAACAAGCCTTACTTCGTATCCCAGCTTATACGCCATGTTCCTCCACTCTTCAGCTGTGAAAGAGTTCTTCTTTAATCTCTGAGAAAAATTCTGCGGTGTCCATCCCATCTTTTTTGCGAACTCCCTCTGAGAATACCCTTTTGCATCTAAGGCGTCTTTTAGGATTTCTGACATACTTTTGCCGTTATCAACGGTTCCTAACTCTAAATTTACCATAATGCTCTCCTTCTACCTTAATCCTCTTTTTAATGCACACATAGTACACATTCTTCCGTCAAACATATCTTCGCTGAAACCTTTTGGAAGAGGGCGTTTCCAACATACAGCCCCACATTCTGGACAGCTTGTTTCCTCCCACGATTTATCATTCGGATCCGGCACATTCGCTTTTAATGGCATTGTAATAATTCCGCCACGATCACTTATTTTTCTTGGTTTAATTTCCATCAACATCCCTCCACTATCAATATCTGCATATGCTCCATTTCCCTTAACCAATCAGAGAAATGCGTTCCCTGCTTTTTCTGTTCTTGTAATCCAGTCTCTTTACTGAAATACTCTTCCAGTGCTTTTAATGTATATCGTTCTTCTTTTCCTTCCTCGCAATAACGCCATATTTTTTCTTTCATTCCTCTTTGCCGCCTTCATTATCTTTTCTGAAAACGCAACTCAGTAGTTCGTGGTTTTCGCCAATCATCAGAAAGGCAAAAACTTCTCTCGCCTCTGGATTTTCTTTGCATTTACTAATAGCATCTTCTCTCGTGTGTGCAATATCAAGCCGTAAATCATTCCCGTCCTCGATAGAAAAATATACCTCTGTTTTATTTTCCCCTCTGTACAGCAGATATGCCACACCTTTCGGATGGTTTTCATCGAACCAGTGCCAAATCTCTTCTCTGTCCGTCCCTTTCGGGAACATCGCAATCTCTCTGCTTCCGACCATAAACCGATAATCATTTGCCAGGATCAATCTTCCATCAGCGTCCTCATTAAACGGAACATCTTCCAGGCTCTTCCAAAATCCCTCCACCATGCGGTAACATAAACTTTTATCCCCATCCCAATCACAGAAGTTATCATTGTCTATCATACATTCGCTGCATAACATCATAGGGAATCCGCATTTAGGACAAAACGCCTGATAGCCATTTCTAAGAACACTCCACTTGAAGGTATTTTCTGCGCCGCATTCTGGACACTCTTCCGTAACCATGTCCATCCGCATTTCCATAAGTTCTTTCTGCTTTCGGACCACAGCTGCGTGAACTTCTTCATTCTCTTCTCGAAGCCTTTTAACTTCCTGTCCTAATTCACTATTGAACGCATCTGTTATTGACATATACTACTCCTCCTCAAAAATTTCTCTCGCTTTGTCTGCCAGCATTTCATTTCTCGTTGATTTATCATCGAAAATATGCAAGCACTCAGACTTCAGCCTTTCCAAATTCTTTTCACTTGCAGTTACTCCGATTTCTTTTAAGGCATTTATCAAATCTTCATCGTACCATTTTTCAACATACCAAGCGTTATCATCTGGCTCTTCATCATGTTTCGCTCCGCAATGCGGGCAATAATGTTCTCCATAGCACCAGAACCATTTCCCACACGCAGGACATTTCGCAAGCTCTTCCGCCCACTGTTCTTCCAGATAAGTCTCCGGATGCTGCCAGTCCACCGCTTCAAAAATACGATCAGCTATATCCTCTTGCCCGTTGCACATATCCAAAAAATCTTGCCTTGTATAAAGAGAATCGCTTAGCTCTGGAATATAGCAGACTTTATCTGGATGCTCCTTATCAAGATACGCTTCTTCATCCTTGAAGATGTTTCCCTGTCTGTAAAAATCACGCTCTATCACTGCACCTTTTTCGTTCATTTCATCCGCCGGTTTGAAGCTCCCGACCTTCACATATTCTCTTGTCTCTGAATTATCCATAGACAACCTCCCCGAATAGTGCGTATTGAATAATGGTATCTGCCACATCTGCATCAATATAGCAGGTATCTATTCTTAGTTCATGATTCACAAATTCTAAGCAATCTGAATACTTTGGTTCCTTCAAATATTTCGCCAAACCATTTAGAAACTTTTCTTTCGTAAGAATGTACCATTCTGTATCATCTTGATCGAACGGTTCAACTACATGGATGTGAAGTTCTCCATCTCTCGCAATCTGTTCATGCCCCCACTCTGCCGCTCTTTTCTCTTCTGGAACTTTTGCCCGATTTGCCCAATGGGTAATGCCGCCTTCCAGTGCTGATACCATAATGTCATCAATATCTTCAGCAGTTACCACTACGCTGAAGCTCAGATTCAATACATTGTTAAGCCCCTTTCTTTTTACCTCTTCCATTACTCACACACCCTTTCCACATAGTCTACACTGTTTGTCTGAAATCCATTTTCCGCACAAAACTCCACCCAGCAATCCAAAAGCTCCGCCAGATCATACGCATCAAATTGAGTTTCATCTCCATCGTTGAAACCGATGTTGTATGTGCCGCCTCCAGCCTTCACTGATCCTGCCGCTGCCGTTCCTAATGTCATAATTTGCCTCCATTTCTTCTATATCTTTTTCTGAATACCAATCTACTTCAAAAATATCCGGTTCTACACACGCATCATCTGCTGTCAAGATGATATTTTGTTTGTCATATTCATTCTCCACATGGTCTAAAGCATCCTCAAGGCTGTCTGCTTCCACCACGATTTCTCTACGCAGAGTTTCCTGAACTGCTATGCAATATTTCATGCCGACACCTCCTCGCTACACCACTTCAACAAACTCTTTTCTAATTCGCACTTCATTCTGCCCGCTTAATTTAAGCATACTCCATCCGCTATCATAGGCATCCAATGCAATGTACCCATCGCCAGTAACCGTGATAGATGTCATGCCATCAAATCCAATTTCACGAAGGTTTTCGATCAGCTCTTTCAGATGCGGCAAAGCCTGCTTGCACACTCCTCTAAACTGTTCCTCTGTTATTGCCTTATTATTTTCCATCTCTGTTCCTCCTTAATTCTACTGTTGCTAAAATAATTACCATGATTGCATCAATTATGAGAGCCATACCATTCAGAATGTTCAGCCCTTTCTGCGCTGTCAGGCAAATCAGAAATGCCAATAGCACGACTAAAATCCTTCTCGCTTTCCTCATTTACTTTCGCTCCTCTCTATGCTATACTAAGCAGACGGAAGGGAGTTGCTGCTCCCCTCCGCAGAACTGTTTGTTCAATCAGCTAAACCAGTTAAGAATTGCTGTTACTATCACGGAAATGATAGTGATAACAGCCAGTAGAATGTTTGCTAGGCACTCTATCTTCTGGTATTTGAGAAGCTGTTGTTCGAGCAGTTCTTTTTTCTTCTGCTTCTTTTTCTTGCCCAACGGACTATCCTCCTTTCTAAACTTACCAACCGGTAAGTTTTTCTATAATCTTATCTTAACTTACCCACCTCTGGTGTCAATCGGAAAGTTTATATTATTCCGTTTTGCACCTACTCCTTTTTTCTGTGATTATGCAAGGCGTAAATCATGGCGTTTCTTACTCTTCCTGTAAGGCGATAAAATTCATCATCATTCATTGGATTCATGTAAAATTGAACCGTTTCCAAGCAGTCATCCTGATCGTATATCTTGATCCCGTACAACACATGATCTGCTCCAGTCCGCTTCATTATTCTCGCCGCTTCACGCTCAAAGCGAAGCAGTTCTCCTGGAATCTGAGCCAATTCTATTTCTCCACGCTGTTTACAACCAGTTGAATCCCGTAAGCTCCACTTTACCATTCGTCCTCCTCCAAATCCTCTTCCCATTCATCCGGCGGATTTACCTCATACCCAGCAATGGCATACCATCTTCCGCACCCTGGGCATTGGCAGCACCCATAATATCTATCTTCCAAGAAAAACTCTTCTCCACATTCACATCTTGCAAGCGCCGGAACGCTGCATGATGATTTTCTCGTAACAACTCCAAGACTTTCTACTTCTTCTGGATGCTCTAAGCACCACATGAAATTCTTTTCGGACAGATTATTAAGAACTACCTTTCCATCCTTCCACGGAAAAGCGAACCCCGCCTCCGGATCATTCCGGAATCTGTATTCTAAGTTCAATTCCTCGTGATATTCTGTATGTGCCGGTCTAACAATTTCCATATCATACCCTTCCTCTCTTTAGAAATAACCTTCCAAGTCTATTCCGACCTTCCGGAGTTCCTCTCTATCAGTTCCAAGTTCATCAAAGAGATACCGCCAAAATTTTTCCATGCTGTCGAATCTTCCAGAATCAACACTTTCATGTTCAACGATAATATCTACTGCATTTCCTAAGAGGGTTCTTAACCTTTCCAACTCTGAAAGCTCACGAACCAGTTCGTAATCTTTTTCTTCTTTTTCCGTCAGAAGTTCTTCAAACTCAATCCATCCCCACGCTTCCCGGCTTATGTTTGTGACATATTTTCTTTCAGAAAAATTAACAATCTCACTAACTTTCTTTTCTGCCGGATAGGTTCCTGGCATAACTGGTCTCTGGGTACTGTAATATCTATACATTCTGTTTTACCTCCATCTTCTCAAAATCAAATATCCCAATACTCTGAATATATTTCTTTGTGGTCCGAATCCCACGCACAAACTGTTTTCCTTTAATGTACTGCCGGAGGTAATATCCGCCAACCAGCTTTACTACCTCCCATGTCTTATCCGGATTCCAACGATCCAGATAGAATGTTCTCTGTACGCTCACAATTACACCTCCTCAAAAAATGTATTCGCAATTCTCGCCACATCAAAGCAGATGCTTGTCAGCTCCTGATCTGTATTACTGTGTTCCATAATGTCCTGAGCGATTTCTACGATGTCTTCTGTGGTAATATTTTCTTTATCATCTGCCAGATCATACAGTAAATGGTTATATGCTGCATTGTCTCCGCCGGTATACCAGCGTTTTGAAATACAAAGTCTCCGAAGGGAATCTGCATTGATTTGTCTGATTTCTTTATATTCTTTCTTCATGGTTTATCCTCCTTACCGTTTGGTAATTTTTATCTTGTCATCATCTTAGCTTACCAATCGGTAAGTGTCAATCATTAAATTTATATTTGCGGAAATATTTTGGAAATAAACGATATGCTTTATATAAGGAAGGAACTGATTTTTGAGATATGCCTTAAAAGCCTCTGAAACGCTTCTGAATTGATTTTATCTTTTTGCCGAAGGAGATATTGAAAATTTCTGTGGAATCGACTGGGACTTGATATGTCAAAAAATTCATTCATTTTTTGTGCAATTCGTACATTTTAGATGTGCGTGCAAAAGCAAGACCGCATACGGCGGTTTTGCGTATATTCTCTTTATTATTCTGGTACTGGTAATGGTAATGGTACTGGTACTGGTTACAGTGGATTTTCCTATGGACTGTCCGGCGGATTATCCGGCGGACGCAAGAAACAGTTGATTTTTCCCTGAAAGTGACATATTATAATCTAAGCTAAGAAATTGGATTGTGTTCCATGACAAAAGCGAACCCCCAGAGAGGCCAGTTTCTGGGGGTTCTTAAATGTAGGACAAAAAGATTTTTCAAGAATATTGCATTTCAGAATTGCGTATGCTATAATGCCAGTAGGCAAAAGGTAATGATAAGTCCATCCGGACAAAGAACGAAGCCCCCGACCGTGCGGTAACACAGTCGAGGGCTTCTTCTTTTCTTTTTACGGTGGCAAAGCACCCACCAGGCTATTTGTTGTCCTTATGGTCGCCGTCTAACCATTTGATGATGTAGTGGCAGGCTACACCAGCCGCAACAGCGACTAAAAAGGTAATGATAACTTCCATCCCAACACCTCCTCCCGTTGCCAGGTGTAGGTAGGACAACATCCAAATTATACCACAGCTTTTTCGACTCTGCCACAGCTTTTTCGACAAATAAAAAGTCCCTCCGCCAGTTTCCCGACAGAGGGTTAAAATTATACTTTCTTTGCATAATCTAATGCAATCCATCCAGCTCCGCTTTTCAATCGTCCCCAAGTATAGCCATTAGCACTCTTCGTTTCAACGATAGTGTATACTCCCTTCGGGCAGAATCCGTTTTTCGCATAACCAGTTCCTGGACCTTTTCGGATATACAAGTCTGGAATATCGACTTTGTATGTTCCGGTTTTAGAATTAGAACCAGCAGAACCACTACCGTTATTAGAACTTCCTCCGCCAGATGTGGCTCCAACATAAGAGCAGTAGGCGCTGCTGATGTTGATCCAGCCAGCACCTGACTTGAGCCGTCCCCATGAGCCGTTTTTAATCTCCACAATGGTATAAGTTCCTTTGTTGGTAATAACTCCATTGATTCCATAGTTTGTTCCTGGGCCTTTTCGGATATTAAGGTCTCCGACATTGACCTTATACAATCCGGTTTTATAGCTTCCTGAACTTCCAGAATTGCTTCCTCCTCCGGAACTCCCACCAAGCTGAGATGTTACTCTACTTGCCACATCTCCCAATCGTGAATAAAGCCAATCTCCAGGGCAGCTTTTATTTGCGAACCAACGATGAACCGTCAGGACCATTTCATTTGCTTTTGGTTCATAATTGAGGGACTTGTTTTTGTCCGCAAACCAAAGCAGTGTTGTTTTTCCATTTCTCCGGCAAATATCTACGCAAAGTTCGATCAGTTTTTCATAAACCGCATTTGTCATGGCATATGGATCTTTCATGTCGCTGGCGCACTCTATTGTAACTGCCCGCTGATCGTTTGAATTACTAGATGAACACCAACTTCTGTTCTCCTCATCAACGATTAAACACACCCGACCATCCTTGCCAATGCCATAGTTGCAAGAAGCGCCTCTTCCAGCCGGAAAGCATCCTCCAATACTTTCAGCTGACAACTGCCCTACTACACAGTGAGGCGTAATTCTATCAATACGATGCGTGCGCCGTCCGCTATGATTCGGACTTTTAACTGTACAGTTTATTAAACTACTATTACTCATACTCATTTCCTCCTTGTCATACTGTGTCAAATTCCATCTTTCAATGAGGCTGCATAACTTATCTACATACGAAATATCCGTGGCGTAACCTCCACCCTTAATAAGCTGTGCAGCTTTTCTATAATCACGCTCTCCAGCTAAACCTTCATAGCGTTTTCTGTCTCCCCGCATCGCTCCGTTCAGGTAGCACGAATGATCCCTGATATTTGTCAATACATCTGGATATTTTCGGAAATCTGCTGTTACTGTATAAATAGTCCCGTCCGGTTTTTGCTCCTTTGTCTGTTTGGTATATTTACTTTTTCCATCCCATACAGACAGCCATGTGTTCCCAGATAAGCTGCATTTCATTCCGAAAAGATTGTTCGCTTTTACTGCCAGATCCGTGCTTCCGTATCCAGATTCCAGGCAAGCCTGAGCGATTGTTACGGAAGCAAGTATTCCGCTTTCCTGCATATCTTTTGAAGCCAATGGCCCAATTTTTGCAATAAAGTCTTTTTCCGTCATATCTTTTTACCTCATTCAACAATTCAGGCTCGGCGCAATACGCCAAGCCTGATATGATAATTACTGTTCATCATTTTGGGTTTCAATCAGATGGGTTGCACTGTTTTCAACATTTGCCGCATCGGTCAATCCTTCCCCGATGATGTAAGCAATCAGCGTTGCGCCTCCCATGATGATTGCAGTAACCTGAGTGATTGCGTTTTCCTGCGCTCCTCCAGCGATCATCAGCGGAGTAACAAAACCAACTACCGCTGCCCAAAATTTTCTACTTGTCAGTTTTCTTGCCCAATCAATTTTCTTCATGATACTTACCTCCTGTATAACTTTCATTTATTTGGCTCTGTGAGCCTCTGATTGTTCCCTGGCTGCCTTTTAATCCCGCCAGTGAGGATTTGTTTGGTTGCATTATAAAAGCCGGAGAATGGCTCATTAGGTCATTTCCGGCTCTGCATGAGTTCTGATATTCTTTCTTCTTCATTCATCTGGATTACATCCAGTAATCTCATGGCTGGCTGTACGGTAGTGTGCATATCCCCGTCCCCGCCTGCCTCTTCATAATCTCCGAACATTTTCCAGAAAGCATCCGACTCCATTACGGACCATGCCAATAACGGGTTCTTATCTTTGCTGGTATAGTAGCGGTAACTCTGAAGCAGCCTATCACGCAACTCATTTCTCTTAGTCTTTTTCCTTCTCTCTTCGATGTCCTTCAGCTCTTGGATTATCTCTTTCTGTGTATTTCTCAAATCATTGATTTCTGATGAAAACTCCTTCTGCCGTTCAATACTCTGCTCTCTCCATTTAGGATACTGTTGCACCTGTCCCAGAATATCTTTCATTTGCTTTTCTTTTTCAGCTTCCATCTCGTATTTATCCTTGAAATACGCCTCTACCTTCTTGTATGTCTTCCACATAAAGATAAAAGCAGCAATTAAGAGAACTACTGTACCAAGCCTCATTCCACCGAATACTTCTAAAAATTCGTCCATTTTTCACCGCCTCATACTGTTATGCTCATTTCATAATTCTCAGGTCCAGCTCTAATCAGCATCCTTCATCCCTCCCTTCTTATGGTGGCGTGTTCAGTTTTTCAACCATCTGGTTATTTTCCCGAATCATCCTAACCAATTCTTCATCTAAATCAAACGCAGAATTTAGGCAAAAACGCCTCATGAGTTCAGAAATGATATATCTCTGATTCTCTATGATCGTATTCTGCACTTCCAAAAATTCCTCCTGGTTCATCGCCTTCCTCCTGGTTTTCTTTATTGTGTGTCAACACTATTTCATCCAGAATCTTGTTTATCAACGCATCGCTATTGCAATGCTCCAACATACCAAGATAGCTCTGAAGGGTTTCTGAAAAGTCCTGCATCGTAATCTTGTAATCCGTATACTTTGCCGACATACCTCTCAACGCTCTCCGTATTCTTAATGTGGTACTCTTTCGTATCACTACCCGTTCCGCCCATATACGGTATCCTACAAATTCAATTCCTTGTCCGATAGGGCGTATGCAAGTCTTTTTATTCAAATGCAGTTCCAACTCTTGCAATAAGAATTGTTCTATCTGATCTTTCCAAATTCTGAGTTGTAATTTGCTATTGCACAAAATAATTACATCATCCATATAACGGATATAGAACCGGATCTGCAATTCCCTCTTGCAATACTGGTCTAATTCGTTGAGGTAGACATTTGCAAACAACTGTGACAGAAGATTGCCAATCGGCATACCGACATCAAAAAGGCGTTCTTCCAAAGGCACATCGCCCGGAGAACGCCCCAACGGTAAGCCAAAAGGTGTATGCTCGCAGTCTATAATGGAATACAATACCTTCAGCAGTCTTTTGTCTTTTATTTTCTTTGCAAGAATCTTTTTCAATACCCGGTGGGATATTCTATAAAAATACTTGCTTATGTCCAGTTTTAGGTAAAACCATTGTTCTTCTTTTCGGCTTGCCATTACAACCCAGTATTTTAGCCTTTGCATGGCGCTTAGGCTTCCTCTTCCCGGAATGCAGCCGTAGGAATCTTCTATATATCCTTTAACCAGAACAGGATTTATTACCCGGTAAATAGCCCACTGGACAATTCTGTGTTTGAATGAAATTGACATTATCATTCTCTTTTTCGGTTCGTACACATAAAATATGTAGTACCGATCAATACTGTATGTACCGTTGAAGATTTCGTTCCGGATTTCTTGAACCATAGCCCAAACGTCCAGATTATATATCAAAGCATCTTTATTGTATCTTCGACCTTGTGAAGCATCTTCTAAGGCAGCATACAGATTGTCGATGGAAAATATTTCGTCAAAGACATTCTTTATTTTCATGTTACGATTTTCCTTTAGAAATCTATGTGTAGCAGCTTTCAATCTCTTTACTTGCGGCATCCATAGGTGTTCCGGTTTTCTTTGTGTCCGCCGGAACAATGCTATCCACTCTCGAATAGCACCATTTTTCTCCTGCCTTTCAGCCCAGAGTGGAAATAGACTCCTTTATCCTCTCGCACTGTCGGTAAGTCCTTGAACTTGCCGCCTCTGGCATATGAGAGTAAAGCGGAGCGAAAGCCAACATGGCTGTTGGAGAGGGACCGAGGGTTGTTCAGGTTCACGTTGAACACACCGGCATTAGAACCGTTGTTCCAGTTGCCCCCACAAAGCGGCAAACGCGATAGCCTATTCCCATCGTGCCAGCCCCTATCGGGACCGGCACTGATATGATTTCTTACTGCTTGATGTCTGCTGCTTTCCACTGCTTTTCGCAGTAGACGGAGTATCATCGTACAGCCATTTCTTGTAACCGCCTAACATACAGCCGATTTCTTTGGAACGCCGTGTCCATTCAGCATGAGATGTTGCACCTTTCAGATACTTCAAACGGTATGCAAGCGTTACATAATCCTGCAATGCTTTATTCTTCATATCCAGATTTTTATGAGGCGTTTTCTTGGAGTAAGCCAATTCCAACTCGTTTGCAAGTTCCAACATATCTTCCATGCAAGCTGCAATTCTGTCTCCGAGTAACTTTTGATGCGGTACGCTCCACCTTTCGATTAGTGGCATTGCGTACTCTATCATATCAATAATTTTCATGCGGATTCGCAAGTTTTCAGTCTTTTGTTCTCCGTTCACCGTCTCATTTATCTCTTGCCATTCCACTTCGTTCCTCCTTAAAAGCAAAAAGCTCTGCTACCGCAGAGCAAACAGTGATTCGGTTTTACAGTTCACAGAAAGCGGAGCGAAAGCCAACATGGCCGGCGGAGAGGGACCGAGGGCTGTTCAGGTCCACGTTGAACACACCGGCACTAGAACCGCTGTGCCAGCCGCCACAAAGCGGCAAACGCTCGCCGGTAGTATTTACCCAATGATAATCGCCGCCATAGTCTCCGCTCGGTTCATCCGGATATAATAACAATGCCTTCGCAATCTCCGGAGCCGCTGATACAGAAGAATTAAGAGTCATATCCTTATACTGACAGCCATTTCCCTGATCCGTCTTGTAGGATACCGCACCGGAAGTAAGCTGAATCTTTCCTGATACCCAATCCCATTTCAAAGTATCTGCTGTTCCAGGCTCAACAAGAGTTCCATCCTTTTTGATAGCTTTCCACTCTGTTGACTTGTCTCCCATATTTGTTTCCGCCAGCATACTGTTCGCATACGGAATAATCTGGATTTCTCCATCTTTCACACGCATACCAGCGCACCATTCCCACACATTTCCGTTCAGATCGGCAATTCCATCCGGCATCCAGTTATGATACCATGTAGCCGGTCCAGAACCGGTAAGGCAGCGTGCTGGTTCGCCCGGATGTGATTCCGCTTCCTTGCTTTCCCACGCACAAGGAACGCCTTTTTCATGCTGGTATGTGTAGTCTTTTCCCCAGAAATTGTTTCCTCTTGGCATAGTTCCATTTTTTCTGCACCAGAGGGCAATCGCACTCCATAGAGAATACGGATTTAAACTCCAGCCTTTTCCTTTGTTGCGGCAGAATGTCAATGCCTGATCGAATGTAACATAAACCTTCGGATCACGCATAGGAAGCGAGTACGCTCTGTCATTCAGTACAATATTCTGAAACTTTGACACATACAGTACATCCTTCTCTACACCGCCCACTGAAAATGCTGGATGGATATTCTGACTTCCTCCACTCATGATTTCCGCAATTTTCATTTTCGGAAAAGGAACCATAACAGACGGCATTCCCATATCATCAAAAAGGACGGTATTCTTACCGCCCGTCATTGCTTCAACCGCTAACTTAAAATCATCAAAATTTGGCATCTCTTATACCTCCATATCCCATAATCTCAGTTCGCATTTGTTAATATCGAAAGGAACCGGTTCTTTATTTGTAACAGTCGGAGATTCCATGCTCTCCTCATTTTCCGGATCATAGTCTGGATTTACTGCGGTTGTCTCAATGTACTCTCTTGCCGGTACAATAAGCTGTGCTACATATCTTTCGCCAGAATCAGCACCCATAACCAATGCTCCTGTGTAATCCTGGCAAATATCAATCACAACCTCGTAGTCCCTTTCCTTCTTTGAAACATTGAACATCAAATCTCCATCGTTGAAATCAATGTTTTTCCCCATCACTTCATAGGGAATGAAATTTGTGCCGTCTTCCGGCAGATATACTACTTTCATCAGAAATACCTCCTTCTGTTCTGTGACATTCTAACTGCTTCATTTGTTCTTGCAGCTGCAATCTCAGCCGCTTCCCTCATGGCTGGATCTCTTCTGTCCACGCCATAAGTTTTCATGATGTGTTCTGCATCAGCTTTTCGGTTCTCATTTTTGATAATCACATTCGCCATTCCTATACACCTCCTCTCACATAGCAATTCACAATGACTTTGGATGCTGAGCCGGTATATGCAATCTTGAATCCATTGAGCAGCTTATCGGTAAACTCAAATTCTCCAACCGCCCCTCCGGTAACTTCCACAACTTCGCAAGTAATGGTATATTTCATGTTGTTTTTCGTCACCGGCAACTGAACCGTTTTCTTTGAATTGTTATGCGGATATTTCTGGGAATTGGTAAGCGTAACCTGGATCTTGTCTCCAGACAGCCCCTCCAAAATCCTGCCGATATGGAGAATATTCCTGGCATTTTCTGAAGACATCAACATTGCTTCCAGTGCCGCCATATCCATAATGTTAAAATTTGTAGCGTTCTGTGGTGTTCCTTGTTGCTTTACTTTTCCAGGAGATGCCGTGTGCTGAACCAAGCCACCGCCTAAATCCTTTTCCTCGTATCTCCCCGGAAACTCAACAACATGGTCCTTCCAGTTCACAAGGTCTCTCATTATACCTCAACCTCCCTTTCGCTGATTTCCAGCTGGCAGACATAATAAAAGCCCTCGGCAACAGAATCCATTTTTAAGGATTCCTGTTTCGAGAGCCAAAGATTGTTATTCGTATCATACAGCTGGATTTCTGTGACAGTTGCAGCTCCGGTAATTGCCGTCTCAATCTTGAATGAGATTTCTACCAAGCCTTCTTCTGTCACATCAACCGATTCGATTTTTGCCTTATGGTAAACCGAACCGATTTTGTACTTTGCGTAGGCAATCGTGCGTTTCGTGTAGTCCCGATACCCTTGAATCGCCTCGCTTGTAAGCAACTTCATTGTGTATCCCTCCTTCTTTATATCTCAAAAGTCTCACCACAGAGCCGATACCTTACTTGGTAGCACTCTGTACTGACTTCTGGAGTCAATCCTTTGTCTGTTTCTTTTATTCCGATAGAAGTCCCCGGAACCGTACCAGCAACATCATTCTGATACTTGTAGCCTTCAGCACTCATTTCTGCATCCAGCCCAACTTCTACATAGGCAGCCTGGTTTCCCGTCTTAGGATGCGTTCCTGTTTTCATTTCTTCGCTTGCAACTGGATAGGAAACCTCAAATCCTCTTGTCTCCGGCATTATTTCAACAGTTCCTTCTGTTGTTTTCAAACCAACGCTGACTTTCGGATATTGACCTGTTCCTCCGGATTCTCCGGTCATCGGAATTTCATACTTATGTGCGGATGCTTCTGGTGCAATATCTATTCCCAATTCCGCCATACGCAAGCCATAACTTACTACTGGGGAAGTGCCGCACTGTGTATAATAGGCTGTCCATCTATGGACTCTTCCGCATAGTTCCAACTTAGCCAAAGAAGTAAATTTCATGGTAAATGCTACATGGGATTGCTTGATCTCCTTCAGCTTTTTTATAAGAGCAGCCACATTTACCACATTGTCTCCAGCTTCCAGCGTAACCGTAAAAGTGTTTACAGGACCGGACTCATCATCTACATGAGCTTTTCTGCCGCTGATATTTTCCAAAATAACTTCCATGTGGTACGGGTTCATAGGCGCTCGTTCATCACGCTTACTATAAATCAGTCTGCGTCGTTCTTCATACGAAAGTCCTTCTCGGACTGGAAGCCCATACTTTTGTTCATGGTATCGAAGTCCCCAAGTCGCAGTTTCCGGAAATGCCTGATACGGCAATTCCTCAATAATCTGTTTTGCTTCATCCATCTCTAATCCCATGATCTGAAAAATCCATTTTCCCACATAAGAATTATCATAGAATCCGCCTGAGTCCACTGAACGGAGCATCCGTTTTGCTGATTCACTGGAAGGAAATTTTTCTAAATCCATACTCATTCCTCCCTCCTACGAAAACTGAACTTCCCCGGTTTCCGGATATTCGTCCTGGTCTAACTGAATATTCTTTTCTTCACCATTTATCTTCAAATCGGCAAAGTCAAGGACTCCCGGAAGATTTGTTAGAATAGAATGAACTCTGTTGTATCGAATGATATTTTCCAATTTGGCTGATGCGTAATATTTCATGATTGCATCTTTGAAATCGGATTCAATCTGCTCTATGTTTGTGCTGCTGTCATAAGATAACCCTGTACAGCCATAGCTGATAATCTTAGTATCTGCCGCAACCACTGTAAGGTCCGCGCTTCCTGTCGGCATAAGCCTTTTCTCTCTATCATCTGGAGACATGATGTGATTATATACGGCTTTTACCAGCCTCTCATTCGCCGGTCTTCCGTTTGAATCCACCAGAACCAGCTTAACCGTTCCTGGTCCGTTCCATGTTGGAACTACAATACAATCTCCGATTCCAACAACTTCTTTCGCCCACCTCTTGTAATCTGCATCATTTCCGATGTTGGAGATCCCCTCGGATTCATAGGCTTCCATGATTCTTTCACGATACGATTCATTATCTTCTTCATCTGTTCCACCGGTAATATCTTCTTCGTTATACAATCGGCTGATACCTTCTATTGGCCTCAGCATCAGAATAACCGTTTCTGCTTTTGTGTTAGAAGCAATACCGCCATTCGCCGCAATGATTGGAACCTTAACTTTTCCTTCTTCTGGTATAATAACTTCTTCCTCTACGGAAAACTCCAAAGAAGAAGACACATCCGTTGCAGGCGTACATACTATGAATCCGGCTGCAATTCTCGTTCCGGAAACTCCCTCAAATGTAATATACCCGCTTGCCCGGTTCGCTTCCTTCCGGCTGATTCCCTTCTGTCTTCCATGCAGATCAAGCCATTCATCCCATGCCCACATTGGAAACATAAGCATCAATGTTCTAACAAGGTGGAACTGAATAAGCTCTGATTTCTCCAACGCTGTCGGCATAGTAAAATCGTAAGGAAATCCGCCCGGCATATCATCAATATCTGCCGGAAGATTATTCATCATTCTTTCCTGAATTTCCTCCGGGTTACTGCCTGACACAAAATCCGGAGCGACAAATTCAAATCTTTCATCTGCCATGTTTCTCACCTCCTTGCTCTGTTTCCAACTGTTACTGATAACGGAAACTCTTCCCATTCAATTCCTTTTACATTGAAACTGCAAACCACAGAATCTCCATTCCATGTAAAAACAAATCCCCGCACATATTCTGTACGAGGATTCACAAGCAGCGCCTCTGTTATCGTTCGCTCAATCGCCGATTCCACGGCTCCGCTACTCTTTTCTTTTATAGCAGATTCCATTTCTGTACCTATGGAATCTGAATACGCCAAACAAGTATAGCGTTCTGTGTTGACTACTTTTACACACCAAACCCGGTACGCTTCTCGTCCATCACATTCAAGTAGCTGGTTCGCTCCATTTCTCACGAAATCCCCAGCTTCCAAATCCCACAATACGCTTGGCTTATATTTTTCGTCATACTGTTCTGATTCCTGAATGAGTTCCGGTACTTCCACCGTAGGGAATAACATATTTTCGCTCATAACATACCTCCTACAACGCACTCGCCGGGGCGATTACATCAATGACTGTCACCTCATTCTGAACCCATGCAATAAGCACTCTATCGCCTGGCTTGATTGCCGGAAGAGAAACCTGATGTCCGTGTGTGCCATTTCCGGATTCGTGTCCGCTATGCTGACCCCCACCGATTTCAAAGGATAATCCTCCGGCACATCTGCATACCGTATAATCCCCTTTAGGTATCGGGATCGGAAATGTATTTGTTTTCAGGCTGTAATCTCCTTCTATGCTCCCATAATCTAAAATTAGTCCGCTTTCTCCTTGCTTTGCCATGCGCTGTGACAAAACCTTTCCCAGCTTACTCACTCCAGGATTTCCCTGATACGGCATAAGCACCACCTCCTGCTACTCAAAAGTTCCTTCATCTACCCATCCATAAACATTGCTACTGCCATCCGTGTGAATTAAGTGCCACGGGTGCGCTTTTCCGTTATTCGGGCAATTCGGATCGAATGTAATCTTTGCTTTTCCTGCTCTCGCATTATATCCAGGTGCGCCCGACCACGAAGACAGATAATGTTTCCCGCCTTTGAAATACACTATATCTCCCACATTATAAGATTTCTTTGTGACCTGGTTGTTTTTAATCACTTCCGTCACTGCCTTTTTCAAATCCATCGTCATAGATCCGCTATCTGCATCGTGCCGGATTCCTTTCACATAATAGTAATCTTTCAATGTGCCTACTGTCATGTGAACCAGATCGCCTTTTCTGATAAACGGAATATCCGGAGCCTGAACGGTAATATCTTCTTTTACCTGCCCCTTTTCGTCAATGATTTCCTGAGCTGCTGATTGTGCATCACTTACACTATCATCCTTCCCACGAATATAAATCTTCTGACGGACACCGAACTTTGTAAGCCCGTTCACAACAGCCTCTACACTGGAACGCCCATCGTCATCCTCTTGCCCGATGATTTTTACCCTGGTAATCATTCCGGATGTGCTTTTCTTATGTGACACTTGCTTTGTGTTATCTGTTTCAAAATGATATACTGTTGTATTGCTGCCCCACTCTATAACGCTAACTTTGCCTTTGGCAGCTCGGATCATGGCAGAACCTCCACCTTTTTTCTTTGCATCATCCAGAATATCTAACAGTACATCTGACAGCATTTCCGTCTTATACGCAAGTTTCCCGTGGGTGACATCCGGTCCTTCATACTTATCCATCGGAATCTGCCAGTCATCAAAGATTTTGGTAATCGCCGATTTTGTTCCTATTCCAGAGGAATAATAGATAAGCTCCTGGCTCTCCTGCAAATTATACAGTTCGTCATAGCAAGTAACATCGAACTTATCTTTGCTCCCTGAAAGTGTAGGCTTCCAATCGGTAATATACCCTCTGGCAACTTCCTCGTCTATGGAGCCGTGAGATGCAAAAACGCCGACCAAGCATCCCGGCTTTGCCAGGGATGAAATCAGTCCGGCGCTTGTCTTATCGTTTTTGGCTGTGAAGGAGATTCTAACAGCTAATTCACCGTCATTCTCCTCCCAGCCTAAGTTTTCCACAAATTCCTTAATGTTGTACTGCTTTTTATCCTCCGTCATAACTACAAGGCGGTACTTAATGTTTGCTACATCAATCATCCTACACCTCCTATGGTATCGTCAGAACTGTTCCCGGATAAATCCAATGTCCGTTATCGCTGCCTCGTCCGCCTCTATATCTCTTTGCTGTGGCTTCAATCGTAGAAGAGTTGGCGGAATAGATTTTTTGCCAGCTGGTTCCACTTCCATAGTATTTGCTTGCTATCCCCCATAAAGTATCGCCACTTTTCACTGTATGCGTTCTACTTGATTGAGGAGCCGGTGTCGGTCTTGGAACCGTCTTTTTTACAAAGGCAGCGATTTTCAATTCTGATGTTGTGTAGATCTTCAGTTCCTTATAAATTGTGAATGTAATGGAGTAGTCGATGTTCCCATAAGCTCCGGTTTCTATCGGCTCAAAATCACTGATCGTCACATCGTAATTGATATTTGTTTCAGTGACTAAGAGCCGGAGTACAGTTCCTTTTATCATCCAGTTCCGCAGAACCTTAACACATTCAGCCGGAGAGGTCCACTCACGAATCATAACCTCGTTTCTTTTAGACTTCCCGTAAAATGTTCCGTCCCATGAAATAGTCTCAGCTTCCAATCCTCTCGGAATTTTTACTGTTCCTTTTGAGATAATGTCGTAATTCTGATACTTGGTTCCGAACTTCGTTTTGATTCTTTCCGGAAGAGATTGAAATGTAAAGCTGGAACTTTTATTTGATACTTCACTCAAAAATATATCCATAACTTTACGCCTCCTTGACTGGCATATTTGAAAAGACCATTTCTAATCTTTCTGCCAATTCTCCACCGATTTCGTCTGCAAGCTCCCTCATGTGTGTGCGGACTACTCGGATAATATCCGATTCATTTCCGCCGTTTCCGTCTATACGGAATGTAGGATTAAGGCTTACATTCACATGAACTTCTGTCTTTCTTTCTCCTTCTCCAGAACCAGACTTAACTGCAACCGGTTCCGTAGATGTGGTATCTTCCATATCCCCTTCTGAGAACTCGTGATTGCCCCGTGGTGCTTTTGCAAGCGTATCATTGATGGAATTTAAGTCCTCATAGTTTTGGAACGGATTTGAGGTATATCGTGAGTTTTCTACAATACCGCCTTCGGCATATTTCTTTACACCCAAAAGCTCTCCTGCTTTTTCCCACAAACTAAGTCCTCTGCTTCTTCTCTTGCTTCCAAGAGGAATGATTGCTTCTGGTCCATCTTCTCCTACCCAGGAAAGAAGCGGTCCATTTACAATATCTCCGTTGGCATTGGATGCGATGCTCGCATTTACCGTTGCCGTTCCGGAACCGCCTCCAGAGAAACTGATTGTAGCTGACGGATTCGCCAGCTTGTAATTCGCCGTAATAGTAACTGGCGTTGTGGTATTGAAGCCCGGTGCAAACGCTGTATCAATAGCAGTTCCCGTATTTCCTTTCAAGGTTGTGATGGCTGAGTTGATCGGTCCCATATCCGTATTCTGAATTGCTCCTCCTACGCCGGTGCCAACCTGTGTGCCAATTCCTGAATAGTCAATCAGCGATAACTGCGTTGGCAGTTCTGTGCTGATATTCTCTACCAGAGGAGTGTAAGCACCTGACAAATCAGCATTTGCCATCTGCTCATAAAACTCGTTGGAAAACGGACCTACGAAGTCAACGCCTGAATAGGCTCCACTCATATCTACACTGCTGAATGCTGTTGTAATCTGCTCCTGCATACTCTGAGGTATTGTTTCCGCAACTCCACTCATCATCTCTGTAATAGCCGTCTGAGCTTCCATGCTTAGGCTGTCCAGTCCGAGCCACTGAGATGCCGTTTCAGTATCCCAAGTGGTAACATCTACACCACTCGCCATAGCATTATGAAGAGCCGTCTGCAACTTTTCTGCGGTTGTGCCTTCAATATCCGGAAGTATTCCGTCCAGTTCTGTAGCGTAGGCTTCTGCGATTGCTTCCAACTGGAAATTTTCAACAGTAACCTGCATATCGGAAATTTTCGCCTCGTATCCGTCAGCTAAAGCCTGGAGCTGTTCGTCATACTGCTCCTGAGAAATTGCACCTTCGCTTAACTGCAATTCGAGGCTGGCAATGCCAACCTTCAGTGATTCATCATATGTCTGGGTGGCACTTTCCACCTGTTCCTGTAATTCCGCCTGCAATTCCGCAAAAGAATCTGCATCCAAGTTTGCACCGCTGTACTTGATTTTCAGTGCCTTAAATTCAGCCTCCGTTTGAATATCTGATACCTTCTGTGTGATTTCCGTAATCTGATTTTGCAAGTTCGTAATTTCAGCCTGTTCATCCAGCGTAATCACACCGTCCTCCAATGCTACATTCACTTTAGCTGTCAGGTCATTTCCTAGACTGTTGATCTGTTCCTGAAGGCTCGCATAGACCGTATTCAATCCAGTAGTGACATCCACATCGGAATTAGGCTCAATCAGCAGATCAATAGCTGTCTTTGCTTCATAATGCTTACTCTCAATGTAGTCTGTTGCACTCTGGATCATGGCATCTACCCCGGCAAGGTATTCCTGAGTATCTGCATCATCAAATTTCAATCCGAGGCTTGCCTTCCAGTTCAACTTGTCCATGTTTGAAATAGCAGCTTCCATATTGCTGTATGTCTGCTCTACTTCCGCAGAGGCATCGCTAAATTTTGTTACCGCCTCTATATTGTCCCCAAATGTCATTTTTCTGGCTATGTCTTGGATTTCTTGCATGGATAATTTGACATCTCCGAAATGGCTCTGAAGATTTTCGCCAACTGCTTTCTGGAACTTCTGTCCAAATTCCTCAGCTGTCATGCTGGTATCGGCAAGTGCATCTTTCAAATCCTGAGATTCGTACTTAGCCTGTTCTTCAGCTAATGCTAATGCTTCTGCCTCTTCCTGTGCTTTTTTCAGATTCTCTTCATATTCCTTCTTTGCGCTGTCACCTTTAATCCATCCAGCGATTCCGCCTACGCCAGCGCCAATCAATCCGCCTACCACAGTACCAAGTCCAGGGATAACACTTCCGAGTGCAGCACCAGCAGCTGCGCCAGCTCCTACACCTCCGACTTTCCATGCACCGGATTCTTTATAAGCCGCCGCTTCGTCTTTGTCTTTCGAGGTAAATCCTTTGTACAGATCAAATCCACCACTAATAAGGCTTGCCCCTCCGGCAATTCCACCAGCAGTAGCTCCAAGTCCAAGAGCAGATAAAGCACCGGCAGATAGCGAAGCACCTCCTGCAAGGTTTCCGGCTCCGAGTTTTATGGCGGTATTTGCACCAAAGCCAAGTAAGCCAGTTCCCGCACTGGCACTTCCTAAAAGCCTGCGTCCAATTCCGGGAACCACTGTGGTTCCTCCTCCTGGTGCTGTTGTTGTGCTGCTTCCAAAAATACTTTTACCGAAACTAATTCCTTTTGCTCCAACACTTAACAAAGGCATCCCTACCTTTGCAATCATTGCCGCTGAAATCCACGATGAAAGATCCGCCTTATCTCCTCCCGGCAATATCTTTCCAGCATTGGAGAAAATGCCTTTGATTGCTCCCCATAGTTTTTCCTGAAGTGCATCTACATCAAATCCGTCAATCAGCCCTTTTGCGAAAGCAGAGCCTACGCTTGCCCCTTCCCCGGCAACATCTGATACATCTACTCCAAGCAATGCCAGGATTCCAGTTGAAACCGCCGTTCCGATTCCTCTTCCTAAAGAGCCGGCTTTTCCTACGAAGAAGTCATGACCTTTACTATCCCACCAATCAGAAAAAGGCTCCGCAATCAGTTCGTCCCATGCAATTCCGAATTTTCCAAATGCGTCTGCGTTTGCCCATTCATCTGTACTGGTAAACTCTGCAATCTTATCCTGAATAGACTCTATTTTCTTGTCGATAGCATCAAAAACTTTAAGACCGAACTCTTCAATCTCTGGCATATTATCCTGAAGCATTTCGGACAATGCCAAAATATACGGCTTCATTCGTTCTCCCCAGCTAAGCTGTACCGTTTCAATGGCTCCGCCTAATTGTTCTAGGGAACCCTTCAGATTATCCTGCATCGTATCTGCCATTTTATCAGCAGCACCTTCAGATTCATTGATAGCCTCTGTCAACTTCTTATAGTCCTCTTCAGAGGTATTGATGATTGCAAGCATTCCGGCCATAGCCTCTTTGCCAAATATCGTGCTGGCCGCTGCTGTCTGTTCTGTTTCAGAAAGCCCTCCCAGACTACTTCTGAGATTGTCCATAACACCCTTTAAAGATTTCATGTTTCCTTCGCTGTCTGTGAGGCTAATACCGTACTTCTTCATAGCTGCCGCCATATTGTCTGTTGGAGCTGCCATATTTGCAAGTGCTGTCTTTAACGATGTTCCGGCCATACTGCCTTTTACTGCGTTATTGGACATCAAACCAAGTGCAATAGAGGCATCCTGAATGGAATACCCCATCGCTCCCGCTACCGGTGCTATATATTTGAATGCTTCGCCAAGATCAGATACATTCGTATTGGTAGCTGATGATGCTACTGCCAGAACATCAGCAAATTCTGCGGTATCCTTTGCTTTCATTCCAAACGCCGTCAGTGCATTGGAAACAATATCCGTTGTAGTTGCCAGATCAAGACCGTCTGCTGCTGCAAGACTCATAATTCCGCCGATACCATCAACCATATCCTGAACTTGCCATCCAGCCTGAGCCATATAGGTAAATGCTTCTGCCGATTCAGTTCCTGAGAACTTCGTCTGTGCCCCCATTTCTTTCGCTTTTGCTGTCAGCTGTTCCATCTGTGATGCATTCGCATTGGAAAGAGCCTGCACCCGGCTCATGGTTGCCTCAAAATCCGCATAGGTATCAACCGTGTCCTTCAGGCTTATACTTACCCCAAGGACAGCTCCTACTTGGAAGACGGGATTTTTTAGCAGATTCAAAACACCCCTGATAGGAGCCGTTGCCAAATCAACAGCTTTCATGGTTACATTCCATGTTTTCCCGCCTACCGTTCTAAGCCCGGTTTTCAGTTTATCCAGGATAGGAGAAATTTTGTCTTTCGCCTCTAACAATACCTGATATTTCTGCTTCATCCAACTTGATAAGCTCCGCTGGGTTCTGTTTGCCGACCTATCGAACTGTGTTACTGTTCTTCCTGCCCGATCAACAGAGTTCTGAGCCCGCCTTGCCGCCTGTTCTACATCTTCTAGGCTGTCTGTGATATTTGACAGTTCTGGATCTGTATTGTCAGTGACTTCAATCGGTATTTCAATTCTTACTGTCTCTGCCATTTATTTGTCCCCTCCTTCCTTGTAAGATTCAAGCGTTACCTCCATAGAGGCAAACAAAAAAGCCCTCACTCCTGGGGGCTTCTGGTAAAATTCATCCGGCGTCATTCCGGTCTTCTGGAAAATATGATGGAGTAATGTGGCCTTTCCTCCGGCCATTATGAGTTTTTTGCCACTTCCTCCAGATTGTTGCTGTCATATCCGCTAAGTTTGTCAATGGCTTCGATGATCTTATCTTTCTCTCCACTCTTCAGCGTATACTCAATAACATCCAGCCCGTTCATAATCTGGCAGCCTTTATCATTCAGGGCATCCCAAACGCTCTTGTTATCCCACAGCTTATCTCTGTCTTCCTTCGCTGTTGCCTCGTAGATAATCGCAGAGCGATATTTTACCGTATTGGTATCTTCAGGCAACTTAATTCCGAGCTGTTTATTGCGGACATACTTTGTGTGCTTCGTTTTACACTTGTTGTACTCTTCTTCTCCAAGCGCCCGGATGTTAAATGCAAAGAACAGCACTCCATTTCTGATAATTTCGATACGCTGAGTTTCCTCTGTCTTATAATCTGCGGCAGCGATCAGTCCTTTGATAAAATCGCCCTCAAACATACGCAGCTGCGTTTTGGTCTGCTCCTCAGTAAACTCTCTTTCTTCCACCTGAGCTACATTCTTTTCCTTATCCATTCTGTTGTCCTCCTAATATAAAATATTCGGGCATTACACCGCCTTTGATGTAATGCCCTGATGGTTAACCGATTGACAGCAAGCTCTGGAGCTTCGGCGGTCTGTTTACGAAGAAGTTCCATGCTCTCTTGATAACATCTCCTACGGCGATATTCTGTAAATCTACCTGTCCTGACGGCAGGCAATCTCTGTATACAACACGCTCTTCTGAACCATTCAGGCCAGTAAGTGTTCCCTGGAAATCCCAACATGGAGTGATTCCAGATTCCATCGCCTCAAACAGTTCTACGATGAACTGATCGTCTTCTACAACTACCTGAGTCATCGTTAAATTTACTGCATAGGATGCAGATGTTTCATGTTCCTGCGGATCGCCAAGCACATTGTACTTTGCGTTGTTCCAGGTTACATTAGATGTAAAGGTTTCTACACTTGCCAGCATTACGCCGTCTTTGTTGTAGAAAGCCCCATCTTTACCGGTTCTTGCGTGCCGGGAATCTCCGGCTGCTCTTGCATTGATAGGCATTATTCATATCCTCCCTTCTTATTCCTGAGTGCTAAATCTGAACGCATACATTAAGTAAATGTGTTCAGCAGAATCCTTGTCGATGCAGTCAATTTCAAACCATGCACTGTCGCCATCTGCTTTGTAAACAGAACTTTCTGCTACTGTGCAAGCTGTCAACTTCCCTTCTTCAATCATTGCATCTCCGACGCCCTGAAGCTGACTGATGATGGTAGCACGCCCATTTGTGTCATTGTCCACCTTTCCGATAAGGGAATCCACCTGATCGTTCATTCTTGTAATCATTTCATATCTGGTTTTGGTTCTTCGGATTTTCTTCCAACCTTCATCCTGATTATCAGCCGGAGTAACCAGCGTATTGATAGCATTATCAATCCAAATCTGTCCGTTCTTATTCACACTAAGCACCAGACAGCCAGACTGCTCTGCTTTTGTCATCTGAGTAGGCGTGAGCCGTTCTCTCAGTTCCGTTACCTTATCCAAGACCGTATGTGTCAACGAAGCATTTGCCGCAACTGCCGCAATCATTCCAGCAACCTTCGCCGCCGCCTGGTATCCTTCGATTTCTCCATAAGTAGTGCTGGTTAATGCAGAGTTCAGAACATATACCATTTTCTCTGTATTAAAGGCTGCTGCATGAGCCATTCTGTCCTCTAACTCTACGGACTGCTTTTCTGCAACACATCCCTGGACAAGCTGCCCCACATCAAAAATGCGATCAAGGAACGAATCCAGAAGACCGTGTACGGCAGTATCCTCCGTATCTACGCAAGCCGTATTCATGAAATAAGGCTCGATAGCAACAAAACCATTACTATAATCCTGAGTGGTAGTCTCTGGATCAGTACCCGGTGTCATTGCTGTTTGGGTTACTGCCTCCAGCTCTCCTTTTGCTTCAGCCAGCTTTGCCACTTTGAAATTCTTAGAATCAGAAAAAGCAGCCACCAAAGCCGCCACCTCGTCTTCTCCGCCCTTCGCAAAGGATACCTTTTCAAATTCTTTCGTTCCGGAGTAAATAATGCACTCTCTCATAGTTTCGTCTGAAAGTTTATCTTTTACGGATACGGTAAATGCTTTCTTGCCTGGGTATTTTGCGGTAATAGAAACCGCATCTGTCTCTCCACCTTTCAATTTCAGCTTAACATTTCCCTCGGTTCCGCCATTTCCAACACGACAGCAAATCGCTGTGATTGCCCCGCCTTCAAATGCAAGACCGATCGCATCCGTTGTACCGCCGGTTCCAAAAATGTTCTCATATCCGTCATCTACACTTACCTCGACAGCCTGATTCAGCGGTCCCCAATCAGACTTGAACAGTATGCCAACAATTCCGTTTTTAGCCCCGGAAGCCGGTCCATCCCCTTTTTTCTGGATATTGAAATAAGAACCCGGTCTTACTTTCGTTTCTCCAAGCATGTATGTTCCTGCCATCCTATTTAACCTCCTTCTTCAAAAAGCTTGTGACAATTTTCTTAGCCTCTTCTTTCGTGGCTTCCTTTTTTCCGGCATACCGGAAAGCAGCCATTACACACTCTTTTCTTACATCTTTACCGAACACTTTCTCAGAACTTTCCGCCAGTTCTGCTACTGTGTATAAAGGCTCTGATGTGTTTTTCTCCGGTGTTTTTGCACTGGAGTTTACCTTTTTTTCCATCTTTTCAAACCTCCTAATTGGCAGAGACTCTAGCTGATGTAATCATGTGTTCTTTCGGCTTGTATCTTAAAAGCCCATAATGAACTGTTACAAAAAGCTGTCCCTCTTTCAAATAATCCGCTTTGTTATTTACCTGCAATCTCTTGATTCTCATAGGGGATTTATCCAGCATTACGACTTCTCCATCCAGAGATAGACCGTTCGCTAATGCCATCACCCATTTCAGCCGCAAATCTGCCGCCGGACATAAAACATGGACAGCAATCTTGCCGTCCATCCATGCTACCGTATTGGTTTCTCTGCTTTTTTCCACTCCTTCAAGTCTGCAATAAAATACCGGTTCACTTGGAGCCGGTGTCTTATATTCATTCATTTTATCAGCTCCGAGAACGAACGCTTCTGGAATAGTCTCTTTGATGTACTGATTTAACGCCATGACTGGATCCGGATCCGTTGTTTCCTGGCTTACATATTCCAAAATATCAAACCTGATTTCCATGCCGAAAATTCTGGTATCTGTACCTGTCTCTCTCTCCGGAATCTCGAAGGCATCTGTTCTGGACCAGGTAAAACAATAAGGAAACCCAGAATCAGGCTGAATAAGTAAATCCTTCAAGCTGTTTTTTACATCTGGTTCTATTTCCTCCGGCGGTGTACCCACTTCATCACACAGCAAACTTACTTGCAATGTTCCGGCACTTTTCCTTTCCTGATCCGCTTGCATATCCACTGTATATACAATTCTAGGATATTGCTCCCTCCATCCGACTTGATTATCTGCTGGAGCTGTCTGATAAAAAATCGCAGGATTATCGCCGAACCTTGCCAGCTTTTTTGAAATATTCTCTCTCCCTAAAAACCACTTGCGGAGAAGTTCTTCCAATGTCATCCTGTCACCTTACCCTTCATACTCATAAACAGTTTTCATGTCTTTGGTCCAACGCACTTCCCACTCGCCAGCAGCAACCTCTTCCGCCGGAAGAAAAAAATGGTTCGTGACATTGGCTATTCCTGGATGATACTGAACTGTAATCCTCTTGTCATTAACAGCGGTTACAAATCCTGCCTTTCCGTCCGGCCAGGTTCGGTGTTTCGCAAATATGAGATAACCTTTTTCAATTACCGATATGTCAAATACCTTTGACACAGAATCCACAATCAACTTCATCGTCGCACCCCCTAACTGTACGGTTCATTGTAGATAGCCACAATTTCCGGAGTGGCTTTTTCAATGATACGGTCCTTGTACGGGCGTGGAGCCATCTTGCTTGTACCATTTTCCAGGTATCCCGCATAATGCTGTTCGCTCTCCATCACCGCTACTATTTGAGTGCCACCGCTTCCGATGTTTCCACCTTTCACTTCTCCATGCCAGTTAAGGCGTAATGCACCGCTTCTTCTTGCCGGTGGTTCTCCCGGAGCTGATGCTGTGTAAGTAGCTCTGCTATAAGGCTTTTTGTAAACTCTACCGCTTCGCTGCCCTTTCAGGACTTCTAACTCCGCATTTCTTAGTGCATTTACAGCTCTGGTTCCTCGTGATATTGCTTGCCTTCCGACATTTTTTACCACTTCATCCACAGCTATTTTAAGTCTTCCTCCCGCACTCATTTCACATCAGCCCTTTCTTCCACATAGTAAATGGTGCAAACGCCAAGACTTCCAGGTTCATCTACTCCCTGAATCAGAAATACCCGATTCCCTAAAACCAGCTTATCCTCAGCTTCCGCCATAGGTTTTCCAGTCTGAACAATCGTATGCGTGATCGGATGCTGCAACTGCTCCCATCTCATTTTCTGCCGGGTATCCGCCTCTGCAAGAACTCCCTTCAGCATACAATTTCCATCATCCTGATATGCTGTCTTTGGTCTTCCGATTTCGCTCAGAGAAGTGCTACGCTGTTCTATGATAAAATCTTTCGCAAGATTGCCAGGTCTGAGATACATAAACGAACGCATCATAGCTCTTTCGCCTCCCCATTTTCCATCATTCCGGTATGGAAATATGGCTGTTTTTCTTTTCCATCAGCTCCAACTCCAAAACAGGGAACGGAAACGCAGCCATTGGCAACCTCCTTTTTTAACTTTTCATAGTCTTCTCTCCACTGCTTTGCCCTTTCTCCAAAAGAAAATGATAACGGACCGGTCTTTGTATCCGGCTCATAAGCAAATCTCCTACAAATACTTTCCAGCAATGCCAGCTTCGCTCTTTTCCATTTCCCAGGATACATTTCCAAAGCTGCCGTAATCTCAGCATCGGCAAGGGCGGATGTATCTGCTCCGCCCTCTACCATCGTATCGCCAAGTTCAAACCTCATTCTGTCCTTGCTGTTTTCACTGATCTTCTCCGGTTCGTATGTGTACTTTCTTTCCATCAGGCATCACCCTTCTCAGAATCCTCCGTCTCTAAGTTCTTTTTGAGCTGTGCTGCCCTCTCCTCAGCCGCTTTCTGTATTCCTTTTCTGGAATCCACTGCGTGAACAAGGATAAGGGCATCCATCTCTTCCATTTCTGAGATTTTCTTTGTGGCTTCTTCTGTGTTCTCCTGCAAGATAGTAAGCACCGTAATTACGCTCTGAGAACTCATGGTTGCCTCCTGGATGCCTTCTTTTGCCATAATCGGGATTGTTATAAGGGTTTCCCCATTATCGCTCTGGAATGGCAAAATAGGCGTTACTACATCTTCCGCCAAAGCTCCCGGCTCAATAGCAGCAATGTAATTGCTACGGAGCAATGCCAGCGCCCTTTCCGGCAAGACATAACCATCCGGAATCAATTCCCCATAGGTAAAACTTCTTCCGGACAGCGTAATAGGTTTTTTACAAACAAACTCGCTCATATCGCACCTCCTACACACAATTCTTCATGTAGCAAGCCAGATCATCAGCAGTCTTTCTCATATCCGTAGACATCAAACCTTCGATGAACTCAGTATGCGTACCGCCTTCTCCTTCAAACTGATCTGTTGCCATCCAGTTACCATTACCAAGCATATCCCATGTGAAGATATATCCTGCGGATGGCTCATCAATCGCCGGTGTCGGAGTTGCGTAGCAAAGAAGAGCGCCCTTGCTGTCACAAATAAACTGCATATCATCCGGCTGTCCAGGTTCAGCAACATTGTATGTGCTTTCCAGAACAGTGACTTCATCAATCTGCAAAATCTGAGCCAGAACTTGTCTGGTTACGATTGCCGGATTTGCAGTTGAGCCAGTGTACTTCACACGCTCCAGAATGTCCGGATGTTCAGTCAATGCGATATACGCATCATATCCAAGTGCCAGTTTATTCGGCTCTCTTCTACCGCTGAGCTTGATCTCTCTGCGGCGAGCATTAAAGAAATGCACCGGATCAAAGTTTGCATCGTTGAACTTCAGGAACTGATTTCCACTAGGAGAACCATCTACACCTTCAAATTCGTTTTCCCATACACCTTCATGGAAGAAATTTTTTGCGAACTGAACATCCAGATGAAGGTTCATCTGTTCAGCGGTAAATCTTACTTTGGAACGGCGTGGATCAATGGATGCCGGAGAATTGCTTCTCTGGAAGTCCAGCGTTCCAATCTGGTCGATTCCCACAATAATCTGATCCACCTCACACTTGTAGGTATTGTCGGTGTGGCCCATTACTGCCGGATTTGCTTTGCCGTATGCCGGTTTTCTCTGAACATTGTCTCTAGCAAGGTCGCCTTTCGCAAAGGTGTAATAAAAACTCGTTGTAAGAGATACCGGGCAAATTGGAAACAGCTTAGTTGCTACCCAATCGCCCGGATTTGCAAAGTATGCCATGCTCATATTGCTAAGGTATCTATTCGGCTTCCATCCTTTCATGATTCTCGCCTGAATATCACCGTTTGTTACCTGTTTGTTTCCCATAATCTTTTTCCTCCTTATGCTGTTGGCTTATATCCAGCCTTGATAAGCTGAACTCTGATAATTGTTCCAGCCTTTTCTGCTGCTGTCAGAGCAATAGCTGTAATAAAGTTACCGTTCTGGACTTTTGCTGCACATCCGTTTGCATCGGTTGTCAATTCATCTCCAACCTCGATTTTTTCACTGGCTACCCATGCTCCAATGTCTTTTACCTGAACTGTGAAGTCTGATCCATTCTTGATTTCTTCGTCCTCAGACAGCGGAATGATTCCGATTACATTTGCACCGGCAGTCGGCGTGGTCGCCTTTCCCTTTGTAAGCATTACAGCCTTTCCCTGAGCAGCTTTAATGTCTGCACCAGCGGTCACTACGATAGTAGGGCTTTCATTGATTGTAGTTCCGAGATAAGTTGCCATATCTTTTTCCCTCCTTAAATTCCATTTTCATACTCATGTACAAGCTGCGGGTTCTGCTGGCAAGCCATATCAATAGCAGCCGTTCTGCTCATGGTAGGACTCGCCGCCTGAATTTCATCTGCCTTCTTCTCAATCTTGGACCAGGCATCTGTTTCACCACCGTATCCGCCACTCTTTCCGATTTCAGTAAACATACTGGATTTGTTCACTGCCTCTACTGAAGCATCCAGAATGTTAATCATATCTGCGTATGCACTCCCGCCAGCATTTTTCAGGCTCTTCAGAACAGGAACCAGTTCCTCCGGTTTCTTTCCGATAATTTCATAGCGCTTGGCTACATCCATCAGTTCTTTTTCATCTGCTTCATCTGCTCTCTTCTGTAAACGCTGTAATTCAGCCGCTACTATCGGATGAAGACCAGCATAAATATCTTCCTGCGGAGATGCTGATTTCTTTACGCCAGGCTTTTTGCCTTTTCCACCTTCATCCTCTTCCTCCTCTTCTTCGGTTGCCTTTCCTTTTGTGTCAGCCTTTTCTACCTCGCCCGGTGCTACGCTGCATCTTTTTTCGATGTCCTCAAAAAATGCAAGTTCTGCCGGTGTCAGTAAACTCTTGTCGATCATAGTCTCTTCTTCTCCTTTCGCTACATTGCCTTTTTCAATGCTGCTTGCAGCATTGTTTGTTACCCCATCTTCTCCGCCTTCAGCTTTTGCAATCATTTCTTCAATGCGCTCTTTACTGTATCGCATGAATTTAACAGCCTCTTCTGAAGCCGGTTCGGATGACTTTTTGATTACGCTGGCTGTGGTCCCCGATGCCCACTGAGAAATTGCTGATGTCATTGTTTCTGAAAACTGTTCCAGGCTCGTCTGCATAAGCTCCTGTGCATTATCTCTTGCCTCATCATCACAAATAATGGAGCAAAGAGAGGATTGCAAAGCGTAACACATATCCCAGATTTCATCGTTGATCTGCCGCATCTTACGCTCTGCCAGCTTCTCACCGAATGTTTCTGCTCCGCCCTTCTCAATCACTTCAACGGTGGCATCTATTTCTTCCGGCTTCATTCCTGCAATTTTCCCAATAGCAGCAACGAATCTTTTCAAAACATTTTCATGCTTCGGATGTTCTTCATGTGAAGGTTCTCCTCCTGGCTTACCACTCTCATTCTTATACAGCATGATGTTCGCCTTTGGATTCGCACCCTTGTCCACAAAATCCACCTTCGTAATCTTCAAATCTTTTAATTTTGTTGCCACTTCTCCGCTTCCTCCTTTCTTGGATTTTTATAATACAAAAGACACCTTTTCGGGTGTCTGATGGATTATCATTCTTCTGTTTCCTCTACTTCCTCTCTGACTGCCTCTCCTTCTATGGAGAACATTGGGTATTCTCCGGATTTTACTTTATCCCACACATCAGGATCAGTAACACGGAATCCAATCCACCATCCCTCCGGTAATGTTCCTTCAGGAATGCCCATGACAGCCATCTTTTCTTTCGTGAACATAATGCTTTCTACCAAAACAGCGCATCCGCCTCTTTCGTGCATCTCTCCGCCTTCACGGTAGAGTTCTACGAACTGGTATGCTGCCTGTTCCAATACTTCCGGATCTACCATATCCTCCTGCAAATCTGAAATCTGCTCTCCGTTTTCTGTGATAGCCACATTAGCCCACCCGAACGCCAGCATTTCATCATCGTCTGACTTGTGTATTTTGAATTTACCTTTTAGACTCCTCTTGTGAACCTCTGATTCGCTCTGGGTTCGATTTGTTTTACTTCCAGGAGATTTTATTTCAGTATGAACCATATCGCCAAATACAAGCATTTTAACCACTCCTTCCTTCTTTGAACACCGGCGGAGATACTTCGATGTAAAGAACAGCGCAAGCGCATTTTGGATGTGCCGGAGGCGTTCTTTTCTGACCGGCAAATAAAATCTTGCCTTTGAAGTCAAATTCATCATCCATTGGTATCTGCGTCCCATCCAACGCCCTGCATATATCACACACATTGGAATCTCCGGATGTACTCCACCTTTTTTCCATCACGCCGAGAAGATTCTGGCTTTGTGCCTGTCTTATCCCTTCATCGGCTCCTTTGTTATAGGCAAACGCCATTTCTGTCTGAGCAATGTCATATGCTCGCTGCCTATGTTGCTTTTCCGCATATTTCATTGCCGCTTCTCTGGCTTTTTTTCTGGCATTTTCCGGCTTCATCTTCGGATGTTGTTCCAGCAGCTTCGCCTTTACACTGTCATAGTACCTGAAATTTGCTTTCGCCTGGGATTCTGTCAATCCTATACATGGGCGTATCACTCTGGACAGTTCATCTACTGTGTATGTTCCGTCTACATGGCGTGTCAGCATAGCTTTGATTGCTTTCTTCTGTTCCTGAGTAACCGCAGTAATGAAATCGGCGCCTCGCTCGTTTATCCACGAAAGAACAGAAGCCGTATGTGTATTAAACACAAATTCATCCGCAAAGGCATCCATGATCGGTTGCCCGAACGGACCAGCCGCCAGCGCTTTTTCCCATACCGGATACATTTTTTCAGCTACCAGTATGGAATAATCCTGCATCCATAGCCGCATAGTTTCTTCTGATATTGCCCCGTCCAGAATTGCCTGTCTGATTTCTTTATAAGTAAAGGCATCCTCTTGGTCTTTCCAGAATCCAACTAAAAACTCTACCGGTTCTTCCACATTTTCATCCAGATAATTATTTAATCGGCTCAGAACTTCTAAACTGGCTTGTGTTTTCAGCCGCCTTTTTCCTTTTACCTTCTTGAAGAGAAACATTATCCGTCCCTCCCCAGCCGTGTTTTTGCAGACTTAATGGTTTCTTCCGGCAGCTCCTCCTCTTCTTCCTCTAATCCCAAATCTGGAGGTTCATTTTGGTTTTGCTGTTTCACTCTCTTATCGTCAATAGTTCGTGTGTCAGATGTTCTTTCTGGAAGTCCGGCTGCTTCTCGGACATAATCTTCTAAACCATCATCCGGAACTAAAATTCCTACGCCAGTCATATCCTTAATGTAGGCAGCCAACTTCTGAATATCTGCATTTTCAATATCACCATGAGCCAACTTTGGATAATCGGTAATTCCGTCAAAGTGACTTCCATTAACATCTATGAGCTGAGGAATCCCCTGACTATTGAAAGTTTCACATATGATGTCCAGATATGCGCCAATCGCCATTGAAAAAAGCTCTGTTTTATCAGAGCTGAGAGCAAAACTTCCGACCTGTTGATGCCCTAGAAAAATGAAGTCTGCAAGTACAGTCATTGCCATACCGGTATCATACCTCTGAATGATAGCGTTCGTATCGAACTGCTTACTTCCTCCGGAATTGAGCAATTCAAATTCAAATCCATGCGGCTTTACGATGCCAGCCAATTCATCTACTCTGATTTTCTGAACCATCGCTTCCATGCCGGTTCTCAGTTTTACCATATCCGGATCATCTTCATCCCATATAGCAATATCTTCTGGTGCTGTGAATACGGGCAATCCAGCTAAATCCCTTTCTATTCCGATTCCCTCATATTCTTGGATCCTTCTCTTAAAATACCAGGACCGGTAGGCGTTTCTTAAAATGCTGCGTCCTTCCGGATTCCCCTTCCGGCTTTTTGTTCGGAACAGCATTGCTTTATCCATAGGAATTGTAATCAGACCGTAATTCGGAGGCGGTAGCTGTGTCATAGCAATTAAGTTGTCCTCGTCATCGTATTCCCACTGATATAGTGTTTCTTGCGCTCTAATAGGCAACTTCCTCCATCCAATCAACCCATCATTGTACTTACTTCTGGTTTTCTGATCTCTGGTCTTGCCCATTCTCCTCTTGTATACAATTTCATGGAAACTCCATCCATATGTCAGAAATGACAAAATCTCTGAAATGGTATCCGTCCATGTGTCTTGCATATCGTGCATACATTGCTCCACAAACTCTGCTGCTTCTTTGTCCTTCGGTGTATCTCCACCAGGTTCTACATTCCAGGAGGCTTGCCTGATAAGCATTTCAACAGCAAAAAGGATGGCTCCGATTGTATCATCGTTCTCAGCCATCTCTCTGTATGTTTCTATTCCCTTCTTTCCTCTGAGTTCCCGAAGAAACTCTTCGTAAAAAGTACCGCCATACCGTTTTTGACCTATCCGACCAATTTCGTCTGTTCGTGCCATTGTCTATCACCTCCTCCAATAACTTTCTTTGCTTAATCCACCCGGCGGCGGAGAAGCTGTATTCTTTGTCTCAATCTCTGCAAATGCCGAGCTGCTTGCATCTACCATATCCTTAAATTTACTTTCCGGGAATGATTCAAGCTGTGTCAAATAGCTTTCGTTCCATTCCCCCATAACGAGATCTACATTACCAGCCTGCCATTGTGCAGCAAACGGCTCCGCCCTCGCTTCCTTGCTTCCGGACTCAGGTATTGTCTTCACAACGAAGCCTGCAAGGAACTTGATATAACTCTGTGCCTGGTCTTTTCCGGCTTGTCCAGGATCTTGCGGCAATCTCTCAATCACTCGTTTATATTTCTTCTTGTCCATCATGCAAGTATTCTTGATATGCTTTCGCACATCCCCAGCGGCTAATCTTACATTGGTTACATTCGCAACAACATATCTGCCATTCTTCCGCTTGCCGATAAGAACGCCAGCCGTGTATGCCGGATCGCCGTCTTCATCCTCACTTGTTGCAGCAAGGTCCCATCCTCTTGCCCATACCGTAACATCTTCCGGAACGCTTTCCAGAAATGCTCCAATCTGGCTTCTCTTGAAGAACAGTCCTGCCGCCGGTTTGATTTTCCAGTTTCCGTAGAGCAATCGTTCTCTTTCTACAAGAGGTAATGCCTTCAGGTTTGCAAGGTAGCCCGGATCCCTCTTCATCAGAATTTGATTATCCTGAAGGGTACTTGCAATGAATGTAACGCTCTTGATTTCATCTGCATCAATTCCCCGGTCTATCAAGTCTTTCCTTGCATCCGCCCATATCAGTTCATCATTGATTCTTACCAGATACCTGATTTTCCCGCTTCTCTCCGGTATCGGGTATCCGGTGTCTGGATTTATCCACCACGCAATGAAGTCTGCTACCCATGAATCTGCATCCGGGTTGCAAGTTGCTCTGATATAAGGCTTTATATCCGCATCAGAACGATTTCGAGACATCATGTAGAAAAATTGATACCTGGTAAAGTGTGTCAATTCATCAAATCCTATCATTGTAATCTGAGAACCTTGCCAGCTTTCGCAATCATCATCACTTCCGAGATGTGCGAAGTTCACGCTTGCCCCACTTGCAAATTCCCAATGGAGTTTCGGTGTCTTCCTGGGTACAGCGTCACGAATATTTCTATATAGGCTTCTGCTGGAATCCCACAAACCGCCTTGTGCTGTTACCTGGGTATAATTCCGTCTGAAGATAACTGCACCATAATCTCCATTGTTCTTATGCCGCATTGCTTCCATGAGCAATCCGTAGGTCTTGCCACCTCCGGCAGCTCCTCCATAGATGCAAATGTCAGCAGGCGTTGCTAAAAACTGTTCTTGCGGTCCCGGCTGTGGCTTAATAATAATCCGCCCCTTACTCATGCGGATCACCGTCCCTTCCATTATCCGGGAGATAGAATACTACATCATCCTCTGTGTCAATTACCTCTTGCTTGATGAAGTTTTCAGGGTTCCTCTTATACAGATTTGACTTTCTATTATTCAGCCAGTACATCTGTGCAAGCACATCCGGAGGGCATTCTTTTTCTACCGTTCTTACTTTCAAGGGTTTTCTATTCCCGTCCGCATCCATCTCCAGTACCGTCTCCTTTTCTGTGTACCGGTATCCGATGGCACGCTCATACAATTTCTTCTCCACTTTCGCATCCGCCTGGTCCTTTCCGGCTGTCAATGCTAACATGAAACTTTCATGGTCCTTCTTCCATCTATTCAGTGTTCTGACCGATATTCCGAAGGCTTCAGCTATTTCCACATCGGTAGCACCTTTTATGGCTAAGGACCAAGCCCAGTCATCGTGGTATGCCTGGTTATATTTCAACGGTGCTGCCATGCTTTATCCTACTTCCCGGCTAGGTACTCAGCTGCCAAGTATTCAATGGCTTGCCATTTATTCTTAGAACCTATCACGCCTTCGTCCGCCATCTTCTTTACTGCTTCCTGAATAATTTCTGCCGCTTCCGCCGGTACGGCACTACTACCGAAAATGCTTGTCAGCTGTACCCATTCGCTATCTTCTGTATAACCAATGTTCTCAAACATCTGCTCCGTACACTTAATCATGGCGTGAATGGCAGCTCCAGTATTCTTAACATTGGCAAATTGCTGATACTTTGTTAAGGTTTCAAGAAATGGTTTGTACTGTTCTATATCAGCAACGCCGAGGAAATCTGGTTTTGTACTTTCCAGTGCATCAATGAGTTTCTGCAAATCTGCAATCTGGTGTGGAAGAAATGTAAATGTCAGATTCTTCCAATCAAAATCTACGGTTGGGGACAAATACTTTTCCAGCTCTGCCTCCGGTTCTTCAAGAATATCCTTTCCGGCATAGCTTTCTATCATATCATCCACATCTTCCAGCATCTTAGCCAATTCCTTCAATGTGGACTGATCGTCAAATCCGCTGATCGCATTGTGTGCAATCTGCTTTGCCACAATCTTAGAACGATTCAGGCCGCTGACATCCAAGATAACAAAGAACTCTTTAATTCCTGCATCTTTTCCGGAGCGTATTCTGTGATGCCCGGAAATAATTTCAATTCTGTTGCCGTCTTCTGTTAATGCACAAAAAGGCAGCGATTCAAGCTGACCTCTTTTCTTGATATTGTCCGTCAGTTGTCGCTGCATCTCATTTTTCATAATCCGGGCGTTTATGTCCTGCTCCCTGATACACTCAGCTGGAACTCTTGCGATAATCAGCCCAGAACCCATATCAGCTATTTGCTCGTATCGGATTTTGCTTTGGCTTTCGCTCTTTCCTTCTGCCATTTATTTTCCCTCCTTAACCATTCTGCCAGCGTTTCTTTTTCTGTCCGGTCCTTCAGCTCTGATTCATAAGTCAGCCGGAACCCCATCTTCGGATCAGGAACACGCTTTGTCAATTTCATAACTCCACGCATTTCCTTCGCTTCTGGATACTTCGTCATCTGGACTGTTTTTAGATGTCCGACCTTTTCTTTCTCCAGATCTGTGCATATCTTATATACAAATTCTCTGTTCTGAGCCAACATAGTCAACAATCTTCCCAGCCGATACTTGATATGCGGAACCGTCATTCCATACATCAGGAAAAGAGCATCCGATACCTGAGTACCAAATGCTCCCATAGTAAGCGCTGCCTTATCAACGCCAAATACACCAGCTATTTTCCCATCAATCAGAACAGCTATGTTGATCGGCGCAGAGGAGCCAACAAAGTTGTGAGTCCACAACTGACGGTAATACTGAGCTTCCGCCCTTTCAATCTGGCATAACTGCACCTTTGTCTTTTCTGTGATTTCGTAATCTCTTGGCAGCATACTACATTCCAGACAACTAAGTTTGCTTTCGCCCGGTCTGGCAATCTTCTTTCCATTAGCCAGAGCTGTTGCCTCTTCTGGTCTATTGGCTGTAAGATACACATTTACACCACTACGGACACCATATCTGGCAAATACCGGTTCTCCGGCAGTCTTTCCTGGTTCGTTTTCCTCGTAACAAAGTACCAGGCATTTTGCATCCTTGCATAAATCCATGAACTCCTGCAACCCTGTCTTCGGATCAAAGATTCCATACTCTGGTTCCTTCCAGGTCATCATGCCGCCGGTATCATAATACTTTTCAAATCCTGCGGCGTATGTTGGTGGATTCGCAATAACAATACAATGTTCATCATCCAGAACCTCATCCATATGCTTCCACATATCCAGCGCCCGGTAGTTCATTCCGTTCAGGATTCCTTTTGCTCGTTCTAGCTGCTCCCGAATATTTCTAATGTGTTCCTCCCTCCGGCTTGCCAGGTCTAACATGAAATTATAGAAATACTCCTTGCCAGCGTTCTTTACTGTGCTGAGATACTTCCACGCATACATCGCCACCGCAGGATCCAGCAATTCTTCATCGCTGAAGCCTTTGGCGTGAATCTCCAACTCGTCCAATGGTTTACCCGTTACCGCATATCCCATGATTGATGTGAACATAGAAACATCTGAAGACTCAACCTCACTCGGTTTGAACCCGGACTGAACTGCCAGATGTGACATGGCAAATGCACCAGCACACGGCTCTACGAACTTTGTGTACCCGTTCTTTCTGGCATTTTCCAAAAGCACCTTCAGGAACTTTTGTTCCGATGGAACCAGTGTTCCCAGGAAGAATGCCCCAGGATTCTGAAACATCGCCATTTCCTTTTCCTCCTTCTTTTCTGTGTATTTTATTGCCCGGAACTGTAAAACCTCTGGATTCCACAGTAAAACATCCCAGGCATAAGAAAAGCCGTTGCATAAACCAACCGCTTTACACTTTCACAACTTTATTGTGTATACTTACCAATCAGTAATTTTATATTCCCCGTGATCGGAGAAACCTCTACTGTCACATTGCACAAATCCAAGTCATAAGAAAAGCCCCACCCATTTCTGAGTGAGGCATTGTTTTTGGTCCGCCGAGCAGGAATCAAACACTGCGTCCTCCCGGTAAAGAGCCGGGTGCTTTAACACTAAGCTATCAGCGGTTAGGTATTGTAATGAGGATAAACTGTGCGGTACAAATCGCTCATGAACGATAACTGTTCATATCCGGACTCTTCTTCTCTCCGCTTCTGTTCCTCTTTCTTCCTTTGCTTCTCTCCGGGATCCGGTGACGGATCTGGAAGCTCTTCTATCTTCTGTCCCGTCTTTTCGTACCACCATTCAGCAAAGACTAATCTATGACACCATTCACCAGGTTTCCGGACATCTTCATAACAGCAAAGCACTACATCCTTTCCTTCATCCAGATACGACTGAATGATAGCCCCGATGACTGGGTATCCACTTTTTTCTAAATGTCTGAAGTACGGTTCTCTGAATCTTGCTCTATCATTTTCATTCCAGAGGTATCCCGGCGGTGCTATCTGTATGATGTCGCCGGAAATCCTATACTTCACTGGGAATCTTGGCATACTCCGGACAACTCCGACTACCGTATATTTCCCCGTTTCCAACTCCTTGTTACTAAATCTGCTGGTATACAACTTTGGCATTATTATCATTCTCCCTTCCATAGATGCCGACTAATGTTTCAATTCCTTCAGCAATTCTTGCCTTCGTGTCTTCACCCAGGGATATGTAGAACCTTTCATGTACCATGCACTCATACGCTTTCTTCATCCGCAATGACTGCTCTGCTGTGATACCAAGCCGGAAGTCCTTTGCAATCCTTAATGCTTTCTTGTACTGATGTTCTGCAACCAGACTTCTTACCATGTCACTCTTCCGAATCATTTCCATCACCTCTGTAAATTACTTTTTGGTAAGTTGCCTTATCTTCATTCTAGCCCTTTACTGTCTAGTGTCAATCGGAATCCCCTTATTTTTAAGGAGTGACATATGAGTTGTTCACGGGTTACATCTTACCATACGGTAAGTTGAACTGTCAATGCCCTCGTTTTGCCCTTGTGGTTGTCCCGTGGTTCCATTCTACCGTTCAAAGCCATCAATTCCAAAGATAAGAGCCGTCAAACGCTTGCAAGCTGCTTTAATGTCCTTGTATACGGTACGCTCATTTACAAATTCTTCTTCTGCGATTTCCTGCACTGATTTCGGCACTTTATTCAGGTATAACCCCTCAATTACCCTCCACCGGCGCTTCTCCTCATTGTACGGAGACTGTTCGCAGCTTTTTCTGTATACTTCCAGCATGGTATTCACATGGTTCATGATTACTTTTGTCCTCATTACCCCTCTCTCTATGCTTTCTATCCTTCCATCGCTATCCGACCTTCTTCCCTCCATAAGTTCGATGATGTCTACGATGTCCTCGTCCAACTCCTCATAGATTCTATATATCGCCCTCTCCCCATAATCTGAGAAATCCCGATAATGTTCCAGAAGGAGCTTCGTATTTTTGTATCTCTTATCGAACTTCGCTTTCTCTTCTTCCTTCACTTTCTGCTGGTAAGTATTTGTTGCCACCGCCGCAGCGATCTCCGCCGCCTTCTCCGCAATCGCTTCCAGCATTTCCTTACTCAGTGTTTGTCTTCCGCCATTCTTTCCCATCGGTAAAATCCTCCTTTTCGCTGATTGCCTTTTTCCTGCACTTCTGCTACAATATGTTTGCGAGACACATTGAGGATGGCCTTACTGATGGGCTGTCCTTTTCTTTTACTCTTCTATCCCTTCCGGTTCTCCCATATCTCTCGGACAATTTTCATCATCCGGATCTCCACAGAGGCATTCCCCGCTATCGCTATACCTATACGAACAATGCCAACACCGGAAGGATTTATATGCTTCCTGCTTTGTCATTTTCTCCTCACTTCCCGCATGTTGCAAAATGAGAGATATACCCGATTCCGTCAGCAACCTCCGGACTGCTTTTTTCTCCGGCAACCACCCTTCCGTCCTGCGTAACAATTCTCTCTTTTCCTCCCGGAACCGCACGATAGCTTATCAATTCTGGATTTACCGGCATATTCTTTCCGGCTGCTGTCCGAATCCATAAAATCCGGTCCCCGCAATTTCTGCAATTTCCAAATGGATTATCCGTTCTCACCGTTCCTTACCCCCTCTATTATTAGATCCAACTTATTGTTGGTTTCCCTCTGTAATCCTTATCCCATACAAACCATGCGTACATTTTTGTACCGCCATTTTTCGGCTTCTCTTGTCCATATGGAAACATTGTCACTCTGTCACTGTGTATATAAACATGACGCAAATGACTATTTTCCAGCATCTGCTTTCTTTCCTTGCTTGACAGGTAGAAAATGTTCAGTAATAAAATAACTTTGTTTGTTGCTATGCTTTGAAATTCTGCAAGCATATTCCCCTTTGTCATCAAATTGTAAGGTGGATTGGTAAACACGACCTCGCAAGCATCGTCTTCAATGTCGTACACATCCACGCCTTTGTGTCCTTTTATATAATCCGCAGTCTGTATGTCACTTGCTTTTATGTTCTCAAATCCGTAGACGTTCAAAATATCTGTAATCGCTCCTGCTCCTGCACACGGTTCATAGATTTGTTCGTATTTGTTTAATACCCCATCTGTCAGCATTGCTTCCACTGCTTTTTCAGTCGCCCATTTGGGAGTTTCATAAAAATCAAATTCATCATTTCGTTTTCTCCCTGCTATTGTGTTTCCTTGCTTATCCATAGTTTTTCTCCTTTTCTAATTCTTCATTTTTCCTTTCATCGTCAATTTCCTCCTCAAACTTTATTCCATACACCCGATACATCTCTTCAAATTTAGCCATCCCTACGGTATGCGCCTCTGTATGATGGATTCTGCACAAACATATCTTCCGATGGTTAGAGTCATTCACCTTTTCCCGATCATTCCCCATCCCGATGCTGTCTACATGATGAATTTCCCCATATCTTCCGCAAATAGCACATCTTCGATTCTTCAAGCAAGCCCATAGGTAATGATCTATGTCATCAGTCCGGTTGCTCCCGAAATCCATCAGCGGAATACCCATTTCAAGTGCCAGGTCCAACATAGTATTGATAAATTCCCTGGCTGTGTCCATAGTGCAGTCTGAAAGGGAAAACTCTTTGCAGCCAGTCCGGATAATATGTTCCAGCTTCAGCCTCTCCTTCATTTCCTCCGGTGCATACCCGGTAAAATCTGCAATATCCCGGATTGTGGCGTATGCTTTTTTTCTCTGCTCTGCGCTGATATGTCTTCCATCATCCAGCCAGATCATGCAATCTTTAATCCGTTTCTTTACTATTGCTTCTTCCAGATGTCGGTCCGGTATAAATATCTTCAAATGAGTACCATCCCGATCCGGCTTATAACCTGTTATGCCTGCGTACTCATACATCTACATCCCTCTCAATGTCGGTTTGGCTTCTCTATCTTTTCAATCTCCTCCAGTTCCGGGAATACCAGAATCTTTGACATTTCTTCCGCAAATTCCTTTGCTCCCTGGTTTTTCTGCTCAATCTGATCTGCCAAATAGCGAAGCACAATTACCAGCATACCCGCATCCGATGTAGCATATGGCTGTATCGCATTTACAATTCTTTTGGAATAATAGTCGAACCCCTGAAGGAGCATTTTGATAGCTGCCTCTGTTTTCCCCTTCTCGATCAGGTTATTCCCTCTATTCACAAAACTCTGCATCCTGTTCTTCATCGAACTCCTCCTTCTATTTTGCTGTCTGGATGATCTGACTTATGACTCCCTGTCGTTCCATGCAGCAAATCCTTCTTCGGCATATACTCTTCCCCTGTTATTTTCATCCAGTTACTTACATTCTTTGTCATAGCCTCAAGTGTTACCCCTCCGTTTCGGATAAGAAAAGCGAAACGGTCTATCAGCGATGCCTCTAATAGTTTTTTCATGTACTTTTTCCGGATGCGTTTTTTCTTATGGTGGAATGCGTATGCTCGGTATCTTCTGATTAGCTTTTGCTGCCTATCGTAATCAGATTGCACTATCTTCTGAGCTTCTTCCGGTTCAGCAATAGGCTCTGTGGCTATCTGGATGCCCTCTGGTTCTTTTTTAGGATTCCTATGGATAAATTTATTGAGTATGTTCTTAAAAACCTCTGTAAGCCGCATATAAAACCTCCTTTTTCTGGCGGTCCAGCTTGATAGCTCAACCGCCTTTGCCTTACACTACATCCTCATATCCATATCCGTCATCCTCGTCTTCTTCATGGAAATCCTCAATCCTTGCCTCTCCATCTACCGGTCCCGGAAGCGCTCCTTCATCTATCACATCTCCCTCCAATAATGGAACTCCCGGTTCTTCTTCTCGGTTCATAGCCTCCTGGAAATCCGTATCAAAGATACTTCGCTGAGAGGTATTATTTACATAAGTCAAAACATATTCCTGCTTATCTTCATCCCATACCATCGCCATCTCCGGGTTTACGCTTCCTTTTTCCTCATTCTTGATGTTAATGGCGGATGTAACCTTGTGGTCGAATTTTGGTTTCAGAATCTTTCTGGTTTCTCCCTGAATAGCCGGATCATAGTTCGGTATAAATTCCGGAACCAGCTTAATATCAATCGTGATTGTTACCTTTCCATCCATGCTCTCTTTCTCTTTCATGGTTCCAAGCGCCCTCTGCAACACAATGTCAGCATCTCTTCTCAGCTTGTCAAAAGTATCTGCCTCAATTCGTAACTCCTTGTAATCCTCCATATCGCTCACTCTCCTATCTCAAATTTTCTATATGTTTCAGAATACATTCTTTGCATCCAGGTTCTCTATAACCTACGCACTCTCTTTCAAAATCAATTTCAGCATTATCATCCAGCGGACAAGAAAAGCAATGTCTCATAAATGCTTCAATCAACAGTTCTTCATTAGGTGTCATGTTCTCCTCCAATCTGCATAATCTTCACTTCTACTCTAGGCTGCTCCGAATAATATTTCCGGAACATCCCGTCCACGATCATTGCATCATCTCTGTATGCAATACCATTGAGGCTATCGCATATAACCTTTGCGATATTGTCGAAATCCGGTTTCTTTACCGGTCTGATTTTCCCCTCTATCATTTCCTGCCGTTTTTTCTTTGAAACGCTTTTCGGAATCCCATAAAAGGCAAAAATCCGAACATCCAGCATTGCTTCATCTGGAAACCGGAAGTTATCACACTGAACTCCGTATTCTGCTTTTACCTGATTCTCATACATCACTGTATTCTTTGGTGTGTAAGCTCTGGCGAAGGTCTTTTCTCCGTCAGCAGATTTTCTTACGGATACTCTCGGTCTTCCTTTCGCTTTTGGTTCTCCATATACAGTAAACTTAACCATCGCCGCACCTCCTACTGACTCTCTAGGCTGGATTCCTCCAGCTTAGCCTGAAGGCAGAGATAGTTACTTTTTCCTTTCTCTCTCGGAACCTTAATCTGCCGGACTGTATACCCGTTCTTTACCAAAATTCCAGATACCATCTGCCGGTCTTCCTGGGTATAAATTCTTAATTCTGCAATAGGATTAAACCCATCATGTGTTACTCCGAAGAATTCCTCTGGCTGGCAATTTAACGCCCTGGCTATATTCAACAGCGCCGAGCATGGAATATCAGTCGCACCACTCTCATAATTGCTTATGGCACTTTCTCCACGCCCAGACAATTCTGCCAGTCTTTTCTGTGTTATTTTCTTTTTTTCACGAATCTCTTTTATGTTCTGTCCAACACTCTTTACATCCATGTTATCCCTCCAGTATTTTTCTTGTTTCCTCGTACCTCTGAGCCGCCTCTCTTTTTCTCCATGACACTCCGGAAAACTCCATAGGGTAGCACATTTCAAATATTCTGTCATATATTCTGGCGTATCGAATATCAGTAGCTTCCTGCATCTGCCGCAAAGTCAGATTCGTTGTGAGAATCAACGGTTTCTTGGCTCTGTATCTGTTATCAATGATTCCATATACCTTCTCCAGAGCATAATCTGTGCTTCTTTCAGCCCCCAGGTCATCAATAATCAGTAACTTCACGCTATTCAGCTTATTGGTAAATGTCTCTTCCCTCTCCCTGTCGAATCCCTGCATTTCCTGCAATATCCGGACAAACGATGTCATTACAACCGATGTATTCGCCTCCAGAAGATAATTTGCAATGCAAGCTGCGGTATAGCTTTTCCCGGTTCCAACCGTTCCCCAAAAGAGCAGGCCCTGATTTCGCTCGTACATTTTACTAAATTCAATACAGTATTTTTTTGCCACCTTCAGATGCCTTTCGTTCCCGTTCCTGATCTGATAATTCGCAAAACAAGCCGTTCTAAAAGTATCATCCATCATGCTGCTAACTTTAGCCCTCTGGATACTCCGCATTTCTTCCTCCTTCTGCATCTGCTCTTTTTTCAATCTCTCTTCCTCAGCTCTACATTTGCACATTACCGGCACTTTTTTCGGTTTACCGTCAAACCAAATGATTTCTCGCTCTTTTCTGGTATTGCACTGCCCGCAATAAAGAAGACCATCGCTCCCGATGTAATCATCGGGCAGCGAACCTGCCGAATCCGCAATACTGGCAAGCACTTTTTCTGTAACTTCTCCTATCACTTTTCATCTACTCCTTCCACTGCCCGAATGGATTATCTTCCGGCGTTTTCTCTCCCTGGATTTCTTTTGACACTCCCTCCGGAGCCGGACGCTGTATCAATCCCGGATATTTCTCATTGACCTTATCTATTACCCAGTTCAGAATTGTCATGTAGTCACTCTTGTATGTCTTTCCGGTAGATCCTTTATAGAGATTCAGCACTTCGATAAATTTCTCGGTAGCCTTTTCTCCATAACCGTATACCAGCTTGCTATACTCTTCTTCCTTCAGCGAAACATACTCTGCATATTGCTTTTTCTCAACTTTCTTTTTCACTGTCTTTCTGGGTTTTTTCTTCGCATCCATCGGACTGTCCGTAGGAGCGTCCGGTGGACTGTCCGTAGGATTATCCTTCGGATTGCTTTCAGAGCTTTCCTCAATCTGTTCTTTTTTCATGATCTCAGCTTTTTTTCTGGCTCTTTCAGCCCGTTTTCGCTCTGCATCGTACTCCTTATTTTTCAGAAACTTATACCACTGTTCCTGCCATGTGTCCCAATCATGTAGGTATAAATCTCCTTCTTCATTTTCATCAATCCAGCGCTGTGAAATGAGGCTTTCTACAATTTCCATTTTATCCAGCCCTTCACTTAATCCATTTGAGAAAACCGCCTCTGCTACATCACTTTTATCACAACTACGAAGTTTCCCGGTCTGGTCTGCATTATTCAGCCCCCATAACCACAGAGAAACAAGGATTCCGAGAGCTTCTTTCTGCGAACATCCAATATCTTTTGCCAATTCTCGGAGTTTTCCTCCTACCACATGGTCATGTACGCTAATCCATGCCAATACCATCACCACCTTTTTGATGGCGGCAGAAATGTTTCCACCGCCATTTAGAACTACTCATTTTCTGATTCTACATCTTCAGAATGGCTTTCTTCCTGAGCCGCATTTTTCTTATCCGCTTCGATTCCATTTTTCAGAACAGCCATTGCTTCCTCAAACTGTTCTACTGTCATGTTCGTAGTTGAATCCAGGCCCATATTGTTGCAAATGTACTTTACAACTGCATTTCCTTTTTTCTTTCCGTAGAATCCAGTAGCAAGGTCAAAAAACTCCTGCCGCTGTTCCTGTGAAATGTAAACCACCTCGTCACATACAGTTCCGGCTGATCCTGTTGCGCCGGTATCAAGAACCTGTCCTTTCTCTGCATCCCGATCTGTGTAACCAAATTCTTCCGCCGTATATAATCCCTGGTAATCATCAGGGAACGCTGCTCTTACCGCCTGGGAAACTGCTACTTTTTCAATCATGGTGCATGGCTTGCTTCCCCAATTCGCCATAGGCTTTCCATCCTTGAACTTCTGGTATTCCTGAAGCGATACCTCTTTGAAAGTTTCCGTTTCCTTATTGTTCAGTTCATGATAAACTCTGCACCAGCCGCCCAGAAGCGTTTCTGATGGATAGAGGCAAGTCCCTTCTTTCTGTATGATTTCCTCGCCACGCTGAACAACGATTCCTGATTTCATACCATTGTAATTCGGATTCTTAAATGCCCTCTTCATATAGGTTTCTTTTCCAATAACAAGCTGCGCCGGTTCATTTCCGAACTTAATCAGATACACTTCTCCGTATACCAGCGGATTTAACTTCTGCGCCTGACAAGTCCGGATGAAGAACAGGACTTCCTGATCGGTTACTTTACCATTACCTCTTACCAAATAATTCTTGACTGTTTCCGGCTCCAGTTTTATTTCTACGCCGCCAGCATCATACTTAACAACACTCAACATATTCTCTGCCATCTTGCTTACCTCCTGATACTCACTTTTACTGTTTCTTTATACTTGATTCCCGGAATCTGAATACTTCCCTTTGTCGCTCTAATAAGCCGCATGATTGCTTTTTCATCAACCGGTCTAATTTCCACTCCAGAAAATACAACCGGAACCTTTTCACGATCTATTGATTCAATCTCCCAATCTTTAGCTGTCCCGATACCCTTTGTCTTTGGTGTATTCATTACAACCGTTGTACTGGCGGCTACCGTTTCAACCATCTGTGCTTCTGCAAGAGCCATTTCTGCCTCCGCAAGATTACCAGCTTCCTCAGCAGCCGCTGCTTCACTCAGTTTCTTATCTCTTTCCGCTTCAGCCTCTAACCGCATCCGTTCTTCAAGCTCTCTCTTTTTCCTTTCCTGTTCTTTCTGATATGCAGCGATACTCCCTTTCAAAATTCTTTCCGCTTCCTGAAGTGGTTTCAGCATCGCTTTCTCTCTGTCGCATACCGCCTTGTGTGCCTTGTAAGCACTGTCCTTCATTGGCTTGAAAAAATCTGTGACTACTTTTGCCTGAATCTTGATTTTCTGTCCAAATTCAGCTGCTTTTTCATAATCCTCGTTGGTTAAGATTTTCAATTCTTTGGCTCGTCTCTCAACCAGGCTATTACTCTGCTGAAGTTCCTCCTCCCGCACCAGCTCTGCTGGTGTTTCTATTTTTGCTACTACTGCTTCCGTAACTTCTTTGCTCATAAAATCCTCCTATAAAATCTTTGCCATCTTTGCAATTCTTCTCAAAATCGCCGCCTTCTCGCCCATCTTAGTTTCGGTCTGATAATCTTCGATCACTTCGTCAATCAGATCATCAGCATCCTCTTTGCTTATGCAAGGATGCTTCTGCAATGTAGCGTTTCCTTTTTCCAATGCTGCTTTTACCAAACACATAACATCCGAAGGTGTACCTTCGATTTCTGCTCTCATGCCTTTTTCATCCGCAATAATCAATAACTTTGCTTTGTTCGCCATCTTCACATGACCTCCTACTTGTATTTTTGTATATGATTCCAAACTACCATCAAGGAAGAAAATACCTGCCAACTTTCTATGTCATTGGCTTTGTATCTTACCATCTGGTAGGAACCATCGCTCTTTAGATGTACGATAGCCTTTTCATCAAATCTAAACCCGTGACTCTCATATGCTCTCGCATAGGCTTCCAGTTGCACTCCGGTCAACATCCGATTTACTGTTGCTGATGTTTTGTAATCTATCAGTACCTTTTTGCCATCAATCACGCATGGCAAGTCTGCCGTTCCGGCGTACCGTAAAAATTTGTGATACACTCTGCTTTCCGTTGCCAACGGCTCCGGAGATTGCTCTTCCCAAAACTTCAGAAACGCTTCAAAATATCCTTCGTATCTCGGTTCAATATCCTCTATGCCGTACAGGGCAAAATTTTCAGCCGCATTATGTATCGCTGTTCCTCTTTCCGCCGCCATCTGCATAACACTTTCATCTATCCCACGGTACAACGCTTCGTCTAGCGGTTTCATCACTGTTGTAACACTCGGAAGAATCTGCCCTCCCAATGTATAAATATGGCGCTTATCCTCAAATCTCAGTTCTGGGAAAAATGGAAGCCCTTTCTCATTCAATTCCATCTATACCATCTCCGCTATTGTAAATTTCTCTCCAAACAGTTCCAGCATTTCTGATACTGTCATATCATCCATGCAATCCTCGCATATCGGTCCTTTTTCACTGTCATAAAACCTTTCGCCTTCAAATATCCCTACGCCGCACTCCTTGCAATTCACAACCGGTTTTGGTTCTGGTGCATTCGGACATCTGCTATCGCAAGGTGTCTTCAAACAAAGACTACACATATTCCGGTCCCTCCATTCTTGCTATAACCACTCCTATTTTCATAATTGCCACGCCGATAATCGCTCCGACCAAAGGAATCTTCCATTCTGGGCCATCCAGCGCCGAACCCATGAAGAGGAATAGAAAAAAGCCAGCTCCTATCACTTTCTCGCCTATCATGATTCGTTTCTTCTTTCGTCTTCTCACTGTGCCACTCTCCTTTCTTTCCAAAATATCGGCGTTACGAATAATCCAATGTCTATATCGCTTGTTTTTTCGCAAGCCTCTTCTAACTCCTCAACTGTCTCAATACCAAACTCGGTTTTCAGATACTCTTTTGTTTTCTCAACATCCACGAGCATCACCACTTTTCTTTATCAGCTTTTCCTTTATCAGCCGTAATTCGCTGATAGATACCGCCAACTTGTCCAGTTCTTTTGATACAGCTGTAAAATCATCTTCTTCATCCGGAGATATTTTTCCATCTTCAGCTATCTCCAGAAGTTCTCTGCGCATCTTTTCGATGTCTTTTTCATCCAGCTTTGCTATTATTCCAACCGTTACTGCTTCCAGCGTTTTAATCTCTGCCGATACCGGCTGCTGCTTTCCAAGAGGACACTGCTCTAAACAATACAGATTTTTCAACTGCGGTGCCCCATAAACATCCGCCATCATCATTATCAAATCCAGAGGTGGTACTGTGATTCCCCTCTCATAATTTGCTAAAGACGAAACAGAAATACCGAAGTATTCTGCCGCACTTTCCCGGCTTTTGAGATATACATTGTTCTTTGCTGCCAAAATCCTGCACTGGAAGTAGATGCTTATGCCCGTATTTACACATCCACAATCCATGTTCTTTTTTCTCCTTGTCTGCTAAACTAAACCTAAATGATACCGAGGCCCGAAAGAATTTTGTTCAAGTCCTCAAACTTACCGTTCGGTAAGTTGTTGTCATAAAAAATGGCGTTCATCTCATCGTATGACAGCCCGTAAAATTCAGATAATGCGATCACTTCATCTGGCTTGAACTTAACTTCTCCCCTTTCCTTCTTGCTGTATGAAACAATCGACTTCCCGATTACTTCAGCCAACTTTTCAAGGGGAATCCTCCTTCCGGCTCGAAGTTCCCGGAGCCTTGTGCTATCCATTCCTGCACCTCCTTTGTTTATTGATTATGTCATCATCTTATCTTACCGCATGGTAATTGTCAATAATGAAATTATATTTTTTGTAAGTATTATTTACTGTTCGGTAATTATACGATATGATACTTCAGAGGTGATACTATGAAAGATTTTCCCAATATTTTATACAGCCTACTTAGACAGCGTGGCATGACACAAAAGATGCTCGCAGACAAGGCGCATACAACCGAAGCAACCATTTCCCGGTATCTAACCGATACAAAGCGAATGCCACGAGCTGATCTGATTGTTTCCATTGCAGAAGCCCTGGATGTAAGTACAGATTATCTTCTTGGACTCAGCCCGATTGCCTCCAGGCAATCTTTATCTCCTGAGATGGAAGAATTGTTTTCTTGCTACTCCAAAGCATCAGAAAGTGATCGTAAGGTTATCTGGGCGGTTTTGGACAAATATCAGGCTGTTGATTTCAAGATAGCTGCATCCGGACAAGATCAATGGAATCCTAACGATTCGTCTTCTCGTCAGGCAGCTATAAAAAAATTCGAGGACGAATAGAGTACGATCTTCATATCGTCACATACCATTCTGTCTCTCTGCGGATGGAACTAAATATCTGGCAATTACAAGAACTGTTCAGCAAAAAGGCTTTTTCCTTTTTCAGCAAACGCCTTAATTCTTATGTGATTGCCTATAATGATGTTCTTCCGCTAACAGAGGCGGTCTATCAGGTATTTCACGAAATAGGTCATATCTATTACGGCCATATATCTCCAGGCAATAGCATTGCTATTTCTCTGGAATCGCAAGAACGGGTGGCAAATCATTTTGCCGCCTTTATTTTTTCAAAGATTGGAGGTGCAAAAATCATGAAAACTTTGACCGGAAACGAACACTTTACCTACGAGGGTATGCCTGCCGGGATCTTACTTAGTGACTTCTGGGCGTGGAACTCTTCTGATCTGCTGAACAATACCCTTCGTGGAGCATTGGCTGAGTTCCTCGTTGCTTCTGCAATAGGCATTGATACCAGCGAAGCCCGCCAGGACTGGACTCCCTATGATTTACTTTCTCCTTCTGGGAGAAAAATCGAAGTCAAATGCTCCGCATATCTCCAGAGTTGGAATGCTGATCGTCTTTCAAAAATACAGTTCAGCATCCGCCCAGCTCGATCATGGGATTCTGAAAATGACTTTAGTGATGATGTCAAAAGGTGGTCCGACCTCTATGTGTTCTGCTTGTACGCAAGCAAAGATCGGAGCGAAACGCCGCTTCAACTTGAACAGTGGGAATTTTATCTTCTGCCTACATCGGTTCTTGACATCCGATGCAAGGACCAGAAAAGCATTTCCCTCAGTTCTCTTCTGTCTCTTTCTCCTGCAAAAGCTACATACGAGGAATTGAGAGAGGCGGTTGAAAATCTGGACTTAGGCTCTA